>Ga0209758_1000628_pt1 | contig 54130 bp, 51 predicted proteins | sample AraplaMF_Col_mMF_FD_184258 | JGI IMG/M metagenome (GOLD analysis project Ga0209758, IMG submission 184258) | Arabidopsis root microbial communities from the University of North Carolina, USA - plate scrape MF_Col_mMF (SPAdes) (version 2) | ecosystem: Host-associated > Plants > Roots > Endosphere... | reverse complement strand
CGCAGGTCGCGGCGTTCACCACCACGCAGGTCCAGGGCCTCAAGACCACGCAGCTCAACGGTCTGTCGACGGCCAGCCTTGACGCCGTCAACCTGACCAAGCTCACGACCGCGCAGGTCTCGGGCCTCAGCACCACGGCGGTCGGCAACCTGACCACCACGCAGGTCTCGACGCTGACCACCAGCCAGGTGGCGGTGCTGACCACGGCCCAGATCGGCACGCTGACCACGACCGAGGTGCGCGCCTTCACCACGACCCAGGCCGGCGCCATCACGGCGGCCCAGATCGGCGGTCTGACCACCACGGCGGTCGGCAACTTCTCGACCACGCAGCTCGCCGCGCTGACCACGACACAGACCCAGGGCTTGACCACGACGCAGCTCAACGGGCTGTCGGCGGCCAACCTCGATGCGCTTGATCTCAACGAGTTCAAGACCACGCAGGTCTCGGGCCTGACCACCACATCGGTCAGCAACCTGACCACCACGCAGGTCTCGACGCTGACCACGATCCAGGTTGCGGCGCTCACCACCGCCCAGATCGGCACGCTGAGCACCACTGAGATCCAGGGCTTCAGCACCACCCAGGCCGGCTCGCTCACCGCGGCCCAGCTCGGCGGTCTGACGACCTCGGCGATCGGCAACTTCTCGACCACGCAGGTCGCGGCGTTCACCACCACGCAGGTCCAGGGCCTGACCACGACGCAGCTCAATGCGCTCTCGGTCGGCAGCCTTGATGCCATCCCGCTGACCAAGCTGACGAACAGCCAGGTCTCGGGCCTCAACACCACGGCGATCGGCAACCTGACCACGACCCAGGTCTCGACACTGACCACCAGCCAGGTGGCGGTGCTGACCACGGCCCAGATCGGGACGCTGACCACCACCGAGGTGCGCGCCTTCAGCACCACGCAGGCTGGCGCCATCACGGCGGCCCAGATCGGCGGTCTGACCACCACGGCGATCGGCAACTTCTCGACCACGCAGCTCGCCGCGCTGACCACAACCCAGACCCAGGGTCTGACCACGACCCAGCTCAACGGGCTCGGCACGTCCAACCTGGATGCGCTCGACCTGAACGAGTTCGCGACCGGCCAGGTCTCCGGCCTGACCACGACGTCGGTCTCCAACCTGACCACGACGCAGGTCTCCACCTTGACCTCGACCCAGGTCGGCGTGTTGACCACGGCTCAGATCGGGACGCTGACCACGACCGAGGTGCGCGCCTTCAGCACCACACAGGCCAACGCCCTCACGGCGGCCCAGCTTGGCGGCCTGACCACCTCTGCGCTGAACAACTTCTCGACCACCCAGGTCGCGGCATTCAGCACGGCGCAGGTCCAGGGCCTGACCACGGCGCAGCTCAACGGGCTCACGACCGCAAACCTCGATGCGGTGGTGACGACCAAGCTCACCAACGCGCAGGTCTCCGGCCTCAGCACCACGGCGGTCGGAAACCTGACCACGACGCAGGTCTCGACGCTGACCACGGCTCAGGTCGGTGTCCTGACGGCGGCGCAGATCGGGACGCTGACCACCACCGAGGTGCAGGGCTTCAGCACCACCCAGGCCGGCGCCATCACGGCGTCCCAGCTTGGCGGTCTGACCACCACGGCGATCGGCAACTTCTCGACCACGCAGCTCGCCGCGCTGACCACGACCCAGACCCAGGGTCTGACCACGACCCAGCTCAACGGGCTGTCGGCCAGCAACCTGAACGCGCTCGATCTCGACGAGTTCTCGAACGCGCAGGTCTCGGGGCTGAGCACCACGTCGGTGAGCAACCTGACCACCACCGAGGTCTCCACCTTGACCTCGACCCAGGTCACGGCGCTGACCACGGCTCAGATCGGGACATTGAGCACCACCGAAGTGCAGGCCTTCAGCACCACGCAGGCCAACGCGCTCACGGCGGCCCAGCTCGGTGGCCTGACCACCTCGGCGCTGAACAACTTCTCGACCACGCAGATTGCCGCACTCTCGACCACGCAGGTGCAGGGCCTCGGCTGGACCCAGCTCAACGGCCTGACCACCGCCAACCTCGACGCAGTGGCGCTGAACAAGCTTGCGACCGGCCAGGTCGTTGGCCTCAGCACCACGGCGGTCGGCAACCTGACGACGACGCAGGTCTCCACGCTGACCACGGCTCAGGTCGGGGTGCTGACCACCAGTCAGATCGGCACGCTGACGACGACGGAGGTCCGCGCCTTCACCACCACGCAGGCCGGCGCCATCACGGCGGCCCAGCTTGGCGGTCTGACCACCACGGCGGTCAGCAACTTCTCGACCACGCAGCTCGCCGCGCTGACCACGGCCCAGTCGCAGGGTCTGACCAGCACGCAGCTCAACGCGCTCTCGGCCGCGAACCTGAACGCGCTCGACGCCAACGAGCTGTCGGCGGCGCAGGTCACGGGGCTGACGTCCACGTCGGTGAGCAACCTGACCACCACGCAGGTGGCCTCGTTCACCGACACCCAGATCGGTGCGCTGACCACCACGTCGTTCGCGGTGCTCACCACGACCGAACTCGGCGCCTTCACCACGACGCAGGCCGGCGCATTGACCGCCGACCAGATCGGAGCTCTGACCACCGCCAAGTTCGCCTCGTTCACGAGCACGACGGGCATCCCGGGTCTGAGCACCGAATCGATCGCGGGTATCACGACGCAGGATATCGCGGCCTTGACCACGACCCAGGGCAACGCCTTCACCCAGGCGCAGATCAACGTGATGAACGCGGATCAGCTCAGCGCCCTGGTGGACCTGCTGACCTAACCGCCGGCAATGCCGGCAGGGACCGGCCGCCCGATCGGCGGCCGGTCCAAGATTGTGTGGTAAGCGTGCTGAAGCGTATCCCGAATCGGCAAGGCCGGTTCCGGGAAGTTGTTGCGTTCACAACATCAACGCTGAAGAGACGCTGTCCATGTCCAACGAGCCCGTCGACATCAACGCCGCCACCGAGCTGTACAATCGCGCGCTGCATCAAGCCGTCGCGCGCCAGCTTTCGATCTTCGACCTGTTCAACACCGCGGTGCAGCTGCAGGCGATGCAGCAGCGGCCGCTGGTGGCCGAGCTCTACAAGACCTGGATTGCCTTCAACAGCGACAACGAGCTCATCCACGCGGTCTATTTCAACTACGGCGTGACGCTCAACGACCTGCGCGACCCCGTGGGCGCGATCAATGCCTTCCGCACCAGCATCCGGATCAAGCCGGAATTCGAGCCGCCCTACATCAATCTCGGCCGCGCACTCGAGGATACCGGCCAGGTCAACCCGGCCGTCGCCGAATGGATGAAGCTGATCAACCTGATGTCGGGCATCACCGGCGAGCGCATCCACCACAAGCTCACCGTCATGCACCAGTGCGCCCGCGTGCTGGAGACCTCGATCAGCGACAAGATGGCCGAGGAGGTGCTCCGGCAGAGCCTGGAAATCGACGCCCGCCAGCCGGAAGCGGTCCAGCACTGGGTCGCCCTGCGGCAGCGGCAGTGCAAGTGGCCGGTGATCCAGGAGTCGGATCGGATGAAGCGCAAGGACCTGCTGTCCGGCCTGTCGACCTTGTCGCTGGCGAGCCTCACCGACGATCCGATGTTCCAGCTGGCGAAGGCCTACAACTACGCCCGGCACCAGATCGGCCGGCCGAAGCCGGTGCGGCAGGAGCGCGGGGCAGGGCGGCCGCAGCGGCTCAAGATCGGCTATGTGTCGTCGGACCTGCGCGACCATGCGGTGGGCTTTGCGATGACCGACGTCATCGAGCAGCACGACCGCGAGAACTTCGAGATCTTCGCCTATTACTGCGGCATCAACCGGCCTGACGGCACGCAGGCGCGCATCAAGGCGAATGTCGAGCACTGGACCGACATCAACGGCATGACCGATGATCAGGCTGCGGCGCAGGTCGTGGCCGACGGCATCGACATCCTGATCGACCTCAATGGCTACACCAAGGACGCGCGCACCAAGGTGTTCGCGCGCCAGCCGGCGCCGGTGCAGGTCAACTGGTTCGGTTATCCCAGCACCATGGGCTCGCCCTATCACCACTATCTCATCGCCGACGAGACCGTGATCCCGCCGGAGAACGAGGCCTACTATTCGGAAAAGATCGTGCGGCTGCCGTGCTACCAGCCCAACGACCGCAAGCGTCTGGTGGCGGAGCAGCGGCCGACGCGGGCGCAGGCCGGCCTGCCGCAAGGGGCGTTCGTGTTCTGCTGCCTCAACGGCATGCAGAAGACCACGGCGCGCACCTACGAGCGGTGGATCACGATCCTGCAGCGCGTGCCGTTCAGCGTGCTGTGGCTGCTCGCCAGCGGCCCGGAGACCGACGAGCGGCTGCGCAAATACGCAGCCGACCGCGGTGTCGCGGCCGAGCGCATCATCTTCGCCGACAAGATGCCGAATGCGCATCATCTGGCGCGCTATCCGCTCGCCGACCTGTTCCTCGACAACTTCCCCTATGGCGCGCACACCACGGCGTCGGATTCGATGTGGATGGGGGTGCCGATCCTGACGCTGTCGGGCCGGACCTTCGCGTCGCGGGTCTGTGCGAGCCTCGTCACCGCCGCCGGCATTGGCGAGATGCATTGCACGACGGAAGCGGAGTTCATCGAGAAGGCCGTCGCGTTCGGCAACGATCCGGAGACGCTTGCGCCGATCAAGGAGAAGCTCGTCGCCGGGCGCGACACCTGCACCTTGTTTGACACGCCGAAGCTGGTGCGCCATCTCGAGGATCTCTACCGGCAGATGTGGGCCGATCAGATCCGCGGCGCAGTGCCGGTTCCGGACCTCCGCAACCTCGACGTCTACCACGACATCGGGCTCGGCCTGGATATCGAGAACATCGAGGCGCTCGACAACGAGGCCTACGCGGCGCTCTACCGGGAGAAGCTCGCCGAATGGCACGACGTCTATCCGATCGCGCCGGACAGCCGGATGTGGCGCGAGGAGGGGACGCCGCAGGTCGAGCAGCTGAGCGATAAGCGGGCGGTTGCCTAGCGGGCCGAAGTCTGGCCTATATTCGCCCGCGGCGGCATTGGCTGGACTTCGGAAAACTCGCGCGTTCGCTATCGTGATCCAGATTCTCAAATTATGTCGTGGCGGGTGGTTGCCCGCCATGTTGCTCGCGATTGGGCTCGCCGGCTGCGATCCGACATGGACGCGCAACCGGGAGCTCGCCGAGCGGCAGAACACCACGCCGCCGATCAGCTACCGCAGCGATATCACGGCGTTCATGCGCACCTATCTGAACGACCCGACGCGCATCCGGCAGGCCGAGGTGTCGGAGCCGGCGCTCAAGGATTTCGACAACGCCAGCCGCTATCTCGTCTGCGTGCGCTACAACGCGCGCAAGAGCGATGGGCAATATGCCGGGGTCAAGAACAGCCTGGTGTTGTTCCGCGACGGCCGTCTCGACCGGATCGTCGACAACGCCCGCGAGACCTGCAAGGACGCGGCCTATCAGCCGTTTCCCGAGCTGGAGCAGCTAACTCGCTAAGGCGCGAGCCGGGTGGTTCCAGCGCACGTCGTCGGTGACGAGGCCGGCCGCCATCAGCCGCTCGAACTCCTTCAGCCGCACGAACGGCCCGCTGCGAAATCCGGAGTCGGCGAAGCCGATCGACGTCAGCCCCTCGTGGATGCGGGTGATGGAGTTTTCCAGCGTCATCTGCGGCTGATGGGCCGGAGCGAGGCTCCGGAACAGCGAGAAATCCACCCGGTAGGAACGCTTGTCGGGCGGGGCGTTGGTGTTCACCGACATGCTGACGCCGGGGACCTTGCTGACGACGGCTTGCGCTAGCTCCGACACGCGGTAATTCCACTGGTCGGAGCCGACATTGACCACGAGCGCCGCGCCGCCTTGCTCGCGCTTGCGCCCGGTCGCCCATTCGATGGCGCGGGCCATGTCGGCCACATCGATCAGCGGCCGCCACGGCGTGCCGTCGCTCAGCACGGTGATCTTCTTGTCGACGATGGCGCAGGCGACGAAATCGTTCACGACCAGATCGAGTCGCAGCCGGTCGGACATGCCGCAGGCGGTGGCAAAGCGCAGGCAGCTCACCGTCATGTCGCCCAGGTCCATCTGGCGCAGCGCCGCTTCGGTGTCGATCTTCGACTGCGCATAGGCGGTCAGCGGATTGGTGCCGTCGGTCTCGCGCCGCGCGGCCTCGCCGGCCTCGCCGTAGACGCTGCAGCTCGATGCGAAGACGAACGACTTCACGCCGGCGTCGCGGGCCATCGCGGCGAGCCGCGTGCTGGCTTTGTAATTCACGTCGCGCGTGGGCTTTGCGAATTTGGTGCCGATCGGATCGTTGGACAGCGCCGCCAGATGCACGACCGCGTCGACGCCCTCCAGCAAGCCCATCGGAAGCTCGCGGGTGTCGCCGTAGACCTGCCGGTCCAGCATGGTTTCGGGCAGGCCGGAGTTCCGGGTCAGGCTGTGACCGAAGAAGCCCGCGTCATAGCCGATCAGCTCGGCGTTCGGGATGGTGTTGCGCAGGTGGCGAACCAGCACCGGCCCGACATAGCCCATATTGCCTGTGATCAGAATTCGCATTGCTGTCCTCGATGAAGCGGTCGGTTGCGGTGCTTACCACGTACGCCAGGGTGCCTTGCCGGAGGTCCACATCTCCTCCAGCTGGGTTTTGTCGCGGAGCGTGTCCATCGGCTGCCAGAAGCCGAAATGACGGAACACGCCGAGCTGGCCGTCCTTGGCGAGCTTTTCCATCGGCGCATGTTCCCACGGCATGGAATCGCCGTCGATATAGGGGGCCACTTTCGGTGACAGCACGAAGAAGCCGCCGTTGATCCAGCTGCCGTCGCCGCGCGGCTTTTCGGCGAAGCCTTCGACCTGGTTGCCGTTGAGATTGAGTGCGCCAAACCGCCCCGGGGGCTGCACGCCGGTGACCGTCGCGAGAAGTCCTGACGCCTGATGCTGCTTGACCGCGGCCGAGATGTCGACGTTGCCGACACCGTCGCCGTAGGTCAGGCAGAAATACTGGTCGCGCTCGACATAAGGCAGGATGCGCTTGATGCGCCCGCCGGTCTGGGTGAGCTCGCCGGTGTCGATCAGCGTGACCTTCCAGGGCTCCGACTTGGCGTGATGGATCTCCATCTTGTTCGCCGCCATGTCGAAGGTGACGTCCGAGGAATGCAGGAAGTAGTTGGAGAAGTACTCCTTGATGACGTAGCCCTTGTAGCCCAGGCAGATGATGAACTCGTTGAAGCCATGGGCACTGTAGATTTTCATGATGTGCCACAGGATCGGCCGGCCGCCGATCTCGACCATGGGCTTCGGCCGGACGCTCGTCTCTTCCGAGAGCCGAGTGCCAAGTCCGCCGGCCAGGATGGCAACTTTCATTCGCTTTGCTCTGTGGCTGGTGCGCTACGCTAAGCGCGCCATCTGGGTTGTGCGGCCCGAAGCTTGAACTGGCCCGTCAGATCCTTGGCGAACGGCAGACAGGTCTGCCGGTCGGCTTCGATCTGGCTGACGCCGTTGAAGTGCTGCACGCCGAAGCCGGCCTTGAGATCGGACTGCGGGACGGTGGCGGCGATCTGCGTCTTGCGGGCGACGAGCTTTTCGTTCCAGGGCGACAGCCCGAACCACAACACCACGGCCCACTGCCGGGACTCCGGCGAGGCTGCGTGCCGCGGCCAATGGGTGTGGTGGCGTCCGGGGCTGTAGGCGCCGATCTGCATGTGGTGATAGAAGCGCGACCGCCGGCCGCCGAGAAAAGCGCCGTTATTGACGTCCTGCTGCCGGAAGCCGAACGGCTTCTGCGCATAGAGCGGCAGCGAATGCAGCGGCATGTCGTCGGGATGCGAGTCGACCATGATGTACGCGTCGAGCATCGAGCCGTGGCACTCGCCGTCGATGATTTCCTTCTCGATCAGATCGAGATGCGGCGCGATCAGGAACTCCGTGACGTTGAGCACGATCTTCCAGCCGGTCACCTCGGACTCGTACTGCATCACCTCGAAGTCCTGAGGGATGGCGGCGAACTTGTGGTTGCGCCCGCGCACGTGCCGCCAATGCGGCACCAGCTCGCGGCAGATATCGGCTGAGCGATCGGTGGAGCCGTTGTCGATCATCACTCCATGATCGAAGATCTCCCGATGGTGGGTGAGCCACCATGGCAGAAGATATTCCTCATTGAAGAAATGACAGATGACAGTACGCAAATGGGCCCCCAGTATCTGGGTATCCGCCCATGATGCATACGATTCTTCCGCTGCTGTCCAGCCGCGTGGTCTGGCGCGCTGCGCAGGCGAATCGAGAGAGATCGGGCTTTGCGCCGGCCCTCAGATCACTTTGATTTTCGGGATCGGCACCACGAACTGGCCGCCCCAGGTCCGGACCTCGGCCATCTGCTCGACGATCTCCTCGGCCCAGTTCCAGGCGAGGATCAGCACGTAGTCGGGGCGGGCCTTGATCAGGTCCGCGGGCGCCTTGATGGGCAGGCGGGAGCCGGGGAGGAGCATGCCCTGCTTGTGCGGGCTGCGGTCAACCGTGAACTCGATCAGGTCGGTGCGAACGCCGCAGTAGTTCAGCAGGGTGTTGCCCTTGGCGGGCGCGCCGTAAGCCGCCACGCGCTTGCCGGCGCGGCGGGCCTCGATCAGGAAATCCAGCACCTGGCATTTCACGTCGATGACGGCGCGGGCGAAGTCCCGGTAGACCTCCATGCCTTCGAGGCCGGCTTTCACTTCGTCCGCCAGGACCCGGCCGACCGCGGGCTGCTCGGTATGGACCTTGCTCTCGGCGCGGCAGCCAAAGACCCGTAGCGAGCCCCCGTGAGTGGGCACCTCGTCGACGTCGAACACCCGCAAGCCGTGCTTTTTCAGGACCCGCTGCACGGCGTGCAGCGACAGATAGGAAAAATGCTCGTGATAGATCGTGTCGAACTCGTTGTGCTCGATCAGCCGCAGCAGATGGGGAAACTCGAACGTGACGACGCCGTCAGGCTTCAACAGCACAGCGAAGCCGCTGACGAAGTCGTTGATGTCGGGCACGTGAGCCAGCACGTTGTTGGCGACCATCTGGTCGGCCGTGATCCCGGAATCGCGGAGCCGCGTGGCTGTCTGCTTGCCGAAGAAGGCGACCTCGGTCGGAATGCCTTTCTTGACCGCGACTTCTGCGATGTTCTGGGCCGGCTCGATGCCGAGCACCGGCACGCCGCGCTTCTGGAAATACTGCAGCAGATAGCCGTCGTTGCTGGCGATCTCGACGACACGGGAGCTCTGATTGAGGCCGAACCGTTCGGTGACTTTGCCGACATAGGCCTCGGCGTGCTTCAGCCAGGCATCGGAGAACGACGAGAAATAGAGATAGTCGGAGAAGATCGAATCCGCGGTGGCGAACTCCTCGAGCTGGACGAGGCGGCACTCGCTGCACACGAATGCATGGAGCGGATAGAACGCCTCCATCTCGCGGGTCCGGTCGAGCGGGATGTAGGAGTTCGCCAGCGGCGACATGCCGAGATCCGCAAATGTCTCGCGCAAAATGCTATTGCAAAAGCGACACCGCGAATCAGTCATCATCCGGATCCCAGTTGACATGCTGCTTGGATATCACGCGGACGCAACGAACCGGCGGTCGCAAGTCGGGCGGGCTTGATGCCGATGGACCCTCTGCAGGACGCGACCAGGATTCTGAGATCGGGGCCGGTCCTGGTCACGGGTGCTAACGGATTTGTCGGCAGAAATCTAGTTGGCCGGCTGTTGCAGCTGGGCGCGGACACCGCCGTTGTGGTCCGCAGCGTCGGCCGCCGCCTGACCGACATTGCCCCGCAGCTTCGAATCGTCGAATGCGATCTGACCGACGCCGATCAACTGACGGCGAAGATTGCCGCCATCAAGCCCGCGGTGGTGTTTCACCTGGCGGCCAGAGTCGCCGCGAGCGGCGCGGCGTCCGAGATCGTCCAGGCCAACGTGGCCGGCACTGTCAATCTGCTCAACGCCGTGAATGGCGATGTCCTGAAGCGCTTCGTCTACTGCGGAACCGGCTCGGAATACGGCGCCGGCTCAGGGCTGTCGGAGAGCTCGCCGCTGCGGCCGACCAACATGTACGGGGCGACAAAGGCTGCGGCCCATCTTGCGGCGCACGCGTTCCGCCGCGCCCACCAGCTTCCGGTCATCTCGGCGCGGCCGTTCACGATGTACGGCCCGTGGGAGCCGCCGCGGCGGTTGATCCCGTTCGTGTGCTGCAGCGCGCTCGACGGTTTGGACATTCCGCTGACGCTCGCCGAGCAGGAGCGGGATTTCGTGTTCGTCGATGATGCGATTGACGCTTTTGTCCGGATGGCCGCCGTCGCGGCGAGCGACGATGTGGAAGCGATCAACGTCTGCAGCGGCATCCCGGTGAAGGTTCGCGACGTCGTCACCGAGATCGTGGCGCTGTCAGGCGGAAAGGGCAGGCCGCAGTTCGGCGCGCTGCCGTACCGGACGGGCGACGCGCGTGTGGAATGCGGCGACGGCGCGTTGGCGCGCCGGGTGCTCGGCTGGGCGCCGCAGACCTCGCTCACCGACGGGCTGCGCCGGACGCTCGGCTGGATCGCCGAGCATCGCGCGCTATTGAAGGAGCTCGCCTGATATCAGCTGAACAGCTGCTTGATCATCGCGATCAGCGCGACGTAGCCGTCGCCGATCGTCGACCAGAAACGGCCTATCCACGAGTCGTCGCGCAAGGTGCTGTCGCTGGCGGGCGCTTTCACGGGAGCAGGGGCGGCCGCGCTCGGCTGGTATTGGTCGGCGCGGAACTCGTTGGCATCGGCCCATTTGACGCGGTCGCGATTGTCGCTGTCGGCGCCGGGCGACACGCCGTTCGTTTCGGCAGACGCACCGTTGGCACTGGTCATCGCGCGGTCGATGGCGTTGACCTCGTCGCCGGACACCACCTGCACGTCGTCCGGCGCATGCGCCGCATAGGCGGTGGCGGCCGCGGCCGGCAGCGCGGGCTGCTCGGATGCAGCGGTGGACGGCGGCGTAGCCTCGCTGTTGGAGCGGGCTGCGGTCTTTGCCTTGTGGTGCCGGCGTTTGGTCGTGGCGGTTTTGACCGGCGCGGTGGATGTGACGGTCGCCGCCTGGGTCGAGCCGCTCTGGCCCGTGCTGGTCTGGCCCGAGCCGTTCATGAAGTTCATCAGATTGAGCGGCGCAGGCTTGCCGCAGGTGGTGCCGTTACAGGCACCCGCAGATTCCGCCGTGACATTGAGCGCCGCCAGCAACCCCACGATCAACGCGACGCAACAGATGATGGCGCGGAACATCATGACACTCATCCCCACTCACTGACTTTCGCGGCATATCGCTCCGGCGGCGTGACCCGAGCTTGGCGCAATTGCGGAATTCCCCGCCCAAACGGTGACCGGAATGGGGGCTGGGGATATCGCTGTTTCGCCCAAAACCCGCGCGTCCACAGCACGCCCGGCATGGGCCGTTTGTGATTGAAGTTACAGGCTGATTCGTGCTCTGTGAGGCTTTCGGGGACACTGGGTTCCCGAGCTGTCCCGCCCGCCAATGACCCTGGCTGCGCTGCAAATTCCGGCCGGAATCCCGGCCTTTGCCGGACTTTGGTGTGTCGCCGCATTGCTGGCGATCGCCGCCGCGGGCGTCCTGATTGGCCGGTGGTCGTGGGGCTATGCGCCGATCTACGGCGCATGCCTCATTGTCAGTCTCGCGGGGCTCGCCTCCGCGTTCTGGTATCTGTGGGCGGGACTGCCGCCCGAGACCTTGAGCCTGCCGGTCGGACTGCCCGGTGTGGGCAGCAGGTTTCGCATCGATCCGCTCGCCGCCTTTTTCCTGCTGGTCGCCAATCTCGGCGGCGCCATTGCGAGCCTCTATGCGCTCGGCTATGGCCGCCATGAGAAATCGCCATTGCGGGTGCTGCCGTTTTATCCGGCCTATCTCGCCGGGATGAACCTCGTCGTCCTTTCGGATGACGCGGTCTCATTCCTGATCGCCTGGGAGTTCATGTCGCTGTCATCCTGGGCGCTGGTGGTGTCGAACCATCGCGCAGAGGAGAACATCCGCGCGGGCTATGTCTATCTGCTGATGGCGAGCATCGGCACGCTCACGCTGGTGCTGGCCTTCGGCGTGCTGGCGGGTGTGAGCGGCGACTACAGCTTCGCGTCGATCCGTGCGCAGCATCCGGACGCCTTCGCGGCGAGTCTCGTGTTCCTGCTCGCGCTCATCGGCGCGGGCTCCAAGGCCGGCCTCGTGCCGCTGCACATCTGGCTGCCGCTCGCGCATCCGGCGGCGCCGAGCCACGTCTCGGCGCTGATGAGCGGCGTGATGACCAAGATCGCGATCTACGGCTTCATCCGCATCGTTTTCGATCTGGTCGGCGCACCGGCCTGGTGGTGGAGCCTGATCGTGCTGGGCTTGGGCGGCGCCACCGCCGTTCTCGGCGTGCTCTACGCGGTGATGCAGCAGGACCTCAAGCGGCTCCTTGCTTATTCAACGGTCGAGAATGTCGGCATCGTGTTCATCGGGCTCGGCCTGGGCCTGGCGTTCCGCGCCAGCAACATGCCGGTGCTGGCAGCCCTCGCCATCACGGCCGCGCTGCTGCATGTGTTCAACCATTCGCTGTTCAAGAGCCTGCTGTTCTTCGGCGCGGGCGCCGTCGTCCATGCGACCGGCGAGCGCAACATGGAAAAGCTCGGCGGGCTCATTCACCGGCTGCCGCGCACCGCGGTGGCGTTCCTGGTCGGCTGCGCCGCGATCTCCGCTTTGCCGCCGCTCAACGGCTTCGTGTCGGAATGGCTGACGTTCCAGGCCATCCTGGTGGGACCTGAGCTGCCGCAATGGGGCCTGCGGTTCATCATCCCGGCGGTCGGCGCGATGCTGGCGCTGTCGGCTGCGCTTGCCGCGGCCTGCTTCGTCAAAGCCTACGGCATCGTGTTCCTCGGCCGGCCGCGCAGCGGCGCGGCCGAAGCCGCCCACGAGACCGACTCCCTCTCGCTGGCGGCCATGTTCATCCCGGCCGCGCTTTGCTTTGCGCTGGGCATCCTGCCGGGCGCGGCGATCGATTTTATCGCGCCGGTGGTGCAGGGGCTCGCCGGCGGCCGGCTGCCGATGCAACTCGGCGAGGCCTGGATGCAGAACTGGACCTCGCTGGTGCCGATCGGCTCCGGCCGCAGCTCCTATAATGGGCTGCTGATCTTCGGCTTCCTGCTGGCCTCTGGCCTGCTGACGGCGCTCGGCGTGCACCGGCTGGCGACGCGCGCCACGCGGCGCAGCGACATCTGGGACTGCGGCTATCCGGACCCGACGCCGGCGGCGCAATACAGCAGCTCGAGCTTCGCCATGCCGATCCGCCGCGTGTTCGGCGCCACCATGTTCCACGTGCGCGACGCCGTCGACATGCCGCGGCCGGGCGAGACCCGCGCCGGGCGCTTCCGCGTGCGCGTGGTCGACCCGGCCTGGCACTGGTTCTACGGGCCGGCGACGCGCGCGGTGTGGCGTACGTCGGAGACGATGAACGGCCTGCAGTTCCTTTCGATCCGGCGCTATCTCAGCCTGGTGTTCGCGACGCTCGTGCTGCTTCTTCTGGTGGTGGCCGCATGGCGCTAGCGCTCGAGCTCGGAGCCCAGGCGTTGCAGATGCTGCTGGTGCTGGCGCTGGCGCCGCTAATGCTCGGCATCAGCCGCAAGATCAAGGCGCGGCTCTTGCGCCGCATGGGGCCGCCGACCTGGCAGCCTTATCTCGACATCTGGAAGCTGCTGCACAAGGAAGCGGTGCTCGCGCACAACGCGTCGTGGCTCTACCGCACCGCGCCTTATCTGCTGTTCGCCACCACCTGGGTCGCGGCCGCATTGGTGCCGACCTACGCGATCAACCTGACGTTCTCCTGGACCGCCGATCTCATTGCCATCGTGGCGCTGCTCGCCACCGGCCGCTTTGCGCTGGCGCTCGCCGGCATGGACGTCGGCACCGCCTTCGGCGGCATCGGCGCCTCGCGCGAGATGATGATCGCTTCGCTGGCTGAGCCCGCGATGCTGCTCGTGGTGTTCAGCGTGGCGCTGATCGCCGGCACCACGCAGCTCTCGGCCATGGCGTCGCTGTTCATTCACGGCAGCGTCGGCCTTCGGGTGTCGCTGGGCCTTGCGATGTTCGCCTTCATCTTCGTCGCCATTGCCGAGAACGCCCGCATTCCGGTCGACAATCCGGCGACGCATCTCGAATTGACCATGGTGCACGAGGCCATGGTGCTGGAATATTCCGGCCGGCATCTGGCCGTGATCGAGTTCGCCGCGGGGCTGAAGCTTCTGCTCTACTTCTCGCTGCTCGCTTGCCTGTTCGTGCCGTTCGGCATGGTGACCGGCGACAAGAATCTCGACGCCGTGCTGACCGGCCTGATGACCTATCTGGGCAAGATCATCCTGCTCGCCGTGCTGCTGCCGATCGGCGAGACCTGCGTCGCCAAGATGCGGGTGTTCCGCTATCCGATCTTCCTCGGCAGTGCCTTTGCCGCAAGCGCGCTCGCGGTGTTCCTCCTGTTCGTGTCGCGGAGCTTCTGATGCACAACATCGGCTTCGACGTTGCGCATCTGCTCGCCGGCTCTATGCTGGCGCTGAGCTTCGTGCTGCTCTATCAGGACCGCATCACCGCGGTGCTCAACGTGTTCGCGCTGCAGGCCATCGCGCTGTCGCTGTCCGTCGCCTGGCAGGCCTATATCCAGGAGGCGCCGCACCTTTTGATCACTGCCGTCATCGCGCTGGTGCTCAAGGGCTTCGTCATTCCGACCGCGCTGCACCGGATCGTGCGGCGGCTCGGCATCCACCGCCAGATCGATGAGGTGATCGGGGCAGGGCCGACGATGCTGTTCGGCCTCGGCCTCGTCGCACTCTCGATCCTGCTGGTGCTGCCGGTCGGGCAGAACGTCAGCCTGCTCGCGCGCGAGGACCTCGCCTTCGCGCTCGCCGTGATCCTTCTCGGCCTTCTGATGATGATCACCCGCTACAACGCGGTGACCCAGATCATCGGCTTCATGTCGCTCGAAAACGGCCTGGTGCTGGCCGCGACCGGCGCCAAGGGCATGCCGCTGGTGGTCGAGATATCGGTGGCGTTCTCGGTGCTGATCGCCTTCATCGTGTTCGGCATCTTCGTGTTCCGCATTCGTGAGCGCTTCGACACCGTCGACGTCGGTGCGCTGGATCAGTTCCGCGGCGAGCGGAGGGATCAGACATGATCTCGTCCGTTTCCCTGTCGTCCGCGCTTGCGTTCATCGCCGAGCTCTGGACCCGCGTGCCGGTGACGCCGCTGCAGGCGGTGCTGCTCGGTCCCGCGGCGGCCGTGATCCTGCTGGCGATCATTCCCTGGTACCGCTTCAGCGCCTTCCTCAACGTGCTGGCCTCCGGCCTGACGTTCTTCGCCGGTGCGTCGCTGCTGTTCGATCCGCGCTACCGCACCGACATCCTCATCGTCGACGATTTCAACGTCTATCTCGTCATCCTCACCACCTTCGTGGCCTTCACCACCTCGATCTTCAGTGCGAGCTATATTGGCCATGAGATCGAGACCGGCCGGCTGACGCCGCGCCTGCTGCGCTACTACCACCCGCTCTATCAGGCAATGATCGGCGCCATGAATGTGGCGCTGGTCGCCAACAATGTCGGGCTCTTGTGGGTCGGTCTCGAGGTCGCAACGCTGACCACCGTGATGATGGTCGGCATCTACCGCACGCCGGAAGCCGTCGAGGCGGCGTGGAAGTATTTCATCCTCGGCTCGGTCGGCATCGCGCTGGCCTTCTTCGGCACCATCCTGGTCTATCTCGTCGCCCAGGAGGTGCTGGGCGAGGGGCTGCCGGCGATGGCCTGGGATTCGATGCTGAAGGAGGCCTCGCGCTTCGACCCGAAGCTTCTGTCGCTCGCCTTCGTGTTCCTGCTGGTCGGCTACGGCACCAAGGTCGGGCTGGCGCCGTTCCACGCCTGGCTGCCCGACGCCCATGCCGAAGGTCCGACGCCGATCTCGGCGGTGCTGTCGGGGCTGCTGCTGAACGTCGCGCTCTATGCGCTGCTGCGCTTCAAGATGATCCTCGCCGCCAACACGGCGACCATCAATGCCGGCCTGGTGCTGATCGTGCTCGGCCTCATCAGCCTGATCTTTGCCGGCTTCATGCTGTACCGACGTCGCGATATCAAACGGCTGTTCGCCTATTCGTCGATCGAGCATATGGGCGTCATCACCTTCGCCTTCGGCATGGGCGGCCCGCTCGCGAACTTCGCGGGCCTCCTGCACATGACCATGCATTCGCTGACCAAGTCGGCGATCTTCTTCGCCGTAGGCCACATCGCGCAGGTCAAGGGCACTCAGCGCATCGCAGATATCAAGGGCCTGTCGGCGAGCCATCCGGTGCTCGCCGTAGGGCTGGCACTCGGCGTGATCGCGATCGCGGGCCTGCCGCCGTTCGGCGTGTTCACCTCGGAATTCATGCTGCTGTCGTCGACCTTCGCGCGACAGCCGCTGCTGGCGGTGGCCGTGGTATTCGGTCTGGTGCTGGCGTTCGGTGCGCTGATCCTGCGGCTTTCGGACGTGCTGTTCGGCGAGCCGAGCGGGCCGCCCGGCAAGGTCAAGGCGACGTACGCGCCGCTGTTCCTGCACCTTGCGCTGGTGCTGGCCGCGGGCCTGTGGCTGCCCGAGCCGGTGGTGCGCTGGTTCCGCACCGTCGCGGCGCAACTCGGATGATGGCGATGCTGACGGGACGCGAACGCCTCGCCGAACTGCTGGCCAACCGGGCGCCGGTCGCGGGGCACAAGCCGTGGCCGCGCTATGAGGTCGACTCCCATGCCTGGACCGCGGTGGCGCAGGCGCTGGGCGAGGGCGGCGGCGACCTGCTCGGCCTCTGGGGCGAGAAGGACAATGTGCATCTAGCGCTGCGCGTCGCCGGTGAGCCGCGGCCCTGCGTGGTCTCGGTGCGCACCCGCACCTCGGACTTTCCCTCGGTCGGGCGCTTCCATCCGCCGGCGCTGCGGCTTGAGCGCGCGCTGCGCGATCTCTACGGCTTTGCGCCGCTCGGCATCCCGGACCGCCGGCCGTGGTTGGACCACGGCGCCTGGGGCATGCGCGCCCCGCTTGGCTCGCGGCCGCCCGCGGCGCGGCGCGATCCGGCGGGTTACGAGTTCCTGCCGGTGAACGGGCAGGGGCTTCACCAGATTCCGGTCGGTCCGGTGCATGCCGGCATCATCGAGCCGGGCCACTTCCGCTTCACCGTCAACGGCGAGACCGTGGCGCGGCTGGAAGAGCGGCTGGGTTATGTCCATCGCGGCGTCGACGGTCTCCTCACCGACACCGACATCGAGCCGGCGGCGCGCGTCATCGCGCGCATCTCCGGCGACTCCACCGTGGCCTACAGCTTCGCTTACGCCCGGGCTGTGGAAGAGGCGCTCGACGTCGACCCGCCGCCCCGGGCGAAAGTCCTGCGCGGCATCATGGCGGAGCTGGAGCGGCTGGCCAATCATCTCGGCGACATCGGTGCGATCTGCAACGACGCGGCCTTCGCGCTGATCCATGCCCATACCGGCATCTTCCGCGAGCGCGTGCTCGCCGCGACCGATCGCGCCTTCAATCACCGGCTGATGATGGACCGCATCGTGCCGGGCGGCACCGAGGACGCGGCTCCCGGCGCGCCGCGCGCGCTGCAGCAGATGATCGAGGAGCTCGAGGCGCCGTTCGCCGAGATCGTCCGGCTCTATGACGACACGCCGTCGCTGCAGGATCGCACCTGCAACACCGGCTTCGTGGGGAAGGAGCTGGTCGAGCGCTGGGCCGCCGGCGGCTTCGTCGGCCGCGCTTCGGGGCGGAGCTTCGACGCGCGGCGCGATCTGCCTTACGCGCCCTATGACGAGGCGAAGTTCGAGGTGCCGGTGCTCGACCGCGGCGACGTCGACGCCCGGGTCTGGATTCGCATCCGCGAGGCGGAGCAGAGCATCGCGCTGCTCAAGCGTTGGCTCGACGACATTCCGAACGGCGATACGCGCGTCAGCCTGCCGAAGTTCGAAGGCACCCGCGAAGGCATCGCCATGACGGAAGCGTTCCGCGGCGACGTGCTGGTCTGGGTGCGCATTCTCGACGGCCGCATCGTGCGCTGCCACGCCCGCGATGCGTCGTGGTTCCAGTGGCCGCTTCTTGAAGCGGCAATCGAAGGCAACATCGTCGCGGACTTCCCGCTCTGCAACAAGTCGTTCAACTGTTCTTACGCGGGGGCAGACCTCTGATGCGCACGCTGCTCCTTCGTTCGCTGTTCGCAAAGCCCGTGACGGTTCCGGCGCCGCGGCCGGACGCGCTTCCGCCGTCGACCGAGGACCCGCTCCTGGCCGAGCTCGGCAAGGCGCTGGAGATGCGCACCCGGAAGCTGTTCGGCCGCTCGATCACCATCCGCGAGGTCGATGCCGGCTCCTGCAACGGCTGCGAGCTGGAGATTCATGCGCTCAACAATTCGATCTACGACATCGAGCGCTTCGGCATGAAGTTCGCGGCGTCGCCGCGCCATTGCGACGTGCTGCTGGTTACCGGACCGGTGACCCACAACATGCGGGTCGCGCTGGAGCGTACTTACGCGGCGATGCCCGAGCCGAAATGGGTGGTCGCGGCCGGCGATTGCGCCGCGGGCTGCGGCGTGTTCGCGCAAAGCTACGCCACGGTCGGCGGCGTGGACTCGGTCGTGCCGGTCGATCTGGTCATTCCCGGCTGCCCGCCGAAGCCGATCGATCTGTTGAAGGGGCTACTGACGCTGATGGAAAAGGCTGTCGGCGCGACCAAGCCGTGATGCTGAATGGTTGCACCGACCTAACAAACGTCCGGGCCGCGACAAGGCCGGGCATGACGGCCGAGATTGTTGCGGCTGAAGCGAGCAACGTCACTGGTCCCACGCGCTCTTGCCGCTGGGCTTCGCCAGCGGCGATTTCTCGCGCGACACATATTCGCCGCCGCCGGGCTTGCCGATCAATGCGCCGTCGCGCACCACAAACCGGCCGCGCACCATGGTCGAGACCGGCCAGCCCTTCACCTTGATGCCTTCATACGGCGTGTAGTCGCTGCCGTGATGCAGCAGCGATTGCGAGATCGTCAGCTCGCGCTCCGGGTCCCAGATCGCGATGTCGGCGTCGCTGCCGACCGCGATGGTGCCTTTCTTCGGATAGAGCCCGTAGGTCTTGGCGTGGTTGGTCGCGGTCAGCGCGACGAACTCGTTCAGCGAGATGCGGCCCTTGTTGACGCCTTCGGAAAACAGGATCGGCAGCCGCGTCTCGACGCCCGGAATGCCGTTCGGCACCCAGCGAAATGATGTGCGGCCGCGCGGCACGAGCTTGCCCTGCGGATCGTCATAGCGGAACGGGCAGTGGTCCGACGAGAACAACGAGAACACGTGCTGCTGCATTCCTTCCCAGCAGGCCTGCTGGCTCGCCTCGTCGCGCGGCGGCGGCGAGCAGACATATTTGGCGCCCTCCATGTTCAGACCTTCGAGGTCTTTCGCGGTCAGCACCAGATATTGCGGGCAGGTCTCGCCGTAGATCTTCAGGCCGCGCTGCTGCGCCCGCCTGATCTCTTCCATCGCCTCGCGGTTCGACACGTGCACGATCATGATCGGCACGTCGACGATCTCCGACAGCGTGATGGCGCGATGCGTCGCCTCGCGCTCCACCGGGATGGGCCGCGACGCGGCGTGGTAGTGCGGCGCAGTCTTGCCGGCGCGCTCCAGCCGGTCGGTCAGGAAGCGGATGGCGTCGTAGTTCTCGGCATGGACCATGACGAGCGCGCCGGTCTCACGCGCCACCGCCATGACGTTGAGCATTTCCATGTCGGACAGCGCCATGCCCTCGTAGGTCATGAACACCTTGAACGAGGTGTAGCCGTCGTTGACGAGGGCAGGGAGCTCCTGGCCGAGCACGCGGTCGGTGGCGTCGGCGATGATCAGGTGGAACGACACGTCGACGTAGCACTGGCCGTCGGCCTTCAAGTGATACTGCTTCACCACCTCGCGCAGGCTCTCGCCCTTCTGCTGCATGGCAAAGGGCAGCACCATGGTGTTGCCGCCGAACGCGGCCGCGCGGGTGCCCGAGGCGAAGTCGTCGGCCATCACGATGCCGGGGCCGGACGGCTGGGAGAGATGCACATGGCTGTCGATGCCGCCGGGCAGCACCAGCTTGCCCGCGGCGTCGACGACCTCCTTGGCGTCGCCGAGAGCGGCGCCCAGCGCCGCGATCTTCCCGCCGCTGATGCCGATGTCGCATTGGAAAGTGTCGGAGGCGGTGGCGACCGTGCCGCCGCGAATGATGGTGTCGTAGGTCATGGGGTCTCCGGCCGTGTCTCTCATCGTTTTCGCAGGCAGTCAGCGCCCGACGCAACTGATGCAAGGCCCGGTCCGCTGCCGGATTGGCGGAGCACGTTAGGGTTGCTTATTGGCCATAAGCAACGTCAGGGATTGACTGACAAGTCCGCTCCGTGACAACTTGTCGCAGGGGTGGCTAAATACCAAACCATTGGCAACACACGAGGATTCTATGCGCGCTGCTTCACTGGCGGCCGGCATTGTGCTGGCCGTGTGCCTGACGGTTCCCGCCTTCTCAGGCCCCAACAATCCCGACATCAAGGCCCACACCACTCCGACCTCGAAGAAGCGCGCCGTGCAGCCGCTCAAGCAGCCGACCTGGGAGGAGTGCTACGCCATGTCGAGGCAGCGCGGCTTCGATCACGACATCGACGAGTGGTTCCAGTCGATCACGGACTGCCAGGAAGGCAAGATCCCGCTCTGAGTTCGTGAACACGCGGCGCGTCCTCCGCGCCAGCCGTAAATATGGCGGGCGGGCTGCCACCGGCAAACCCGCCCGATTTGTTGTGCGGCGTTCAGACGCCGCCCTGAAAACATCGAGCCCACAAATGTGCCGCAGGAACGGAATCGCGAGGCGGCGATTTGCCAAGGCATGTCTGCCAAAGAGCGTCTCGATCACGAGTTCGACCGTCTCCACCCGCATCTGCCGGAACGGGCAGGGCGGCTGCTGCAATGGATACGCAGGCCCGCCGCGATGCTGGTGCGCATCCCGTTGGCAATCCTGCTGGTGATCGGCGGCTTTCTCGGCTTCCTGCCGATCCTCGGATTTTGGATGGTGCCGCTTGGGCTGGCACTGATCGCGATCGACGTGCCCTTCATCCGGCACCCGCTTGCGCGGTTTCTATCGCTGGTGACGGGATGGCTTGATCGGCGCGCCGCTCACAACGACAATATCGCCGCACAGCCATCCCGGCCGACGCCGACGCGCCGGCCGGAATGACGGCGTTTCAGATCAAAGCTTCTTCACTTCGACTTTGCGGAATTTCAGCGCACCGCCGCCGTATTGCAGCGTGAAGTGGCCTTCGTCCCAGAGGCCATTTTTCACGTCCACGGTCTTCTGGCCGTTGAAGATCACCGTGAGCTGCCGGCCCTTGGCGATCGCCTCCATGGTGTTCCACTTGCCGGCCGCCTTCGGCATCGGATTGACCTCGGCGATGTAGACGATCGAGCCGGTGCCGTAGGTCTGGTCCGGCCGGTTGTCGAAGATATTGAACTCGTAGCAGGTCTTGGCGCCGATCTTGTCCGGGGCGCAGCGGATGAAGATGCCGCTGTTGGCCTTCTCGTCGGACCAGAACTCGATCCGGACATGCAGGTCCTTGTAGGATTCCTTGCTGACGAGATGGCCGCCTTTGCCCTTGTCGGCGACGATGGCGCCGTCCTCGATGCGCCAGTTGGCCTCGCCGGTTTGTGTGAAGCCGTCGAGGCTCTTGCCGTCGAACAGCGAAACGAAGCCGTCGTTTCCGGTGGCGGTGCCGGCCGCGGCCAGCGCGGAAACCAGCACAACAGACGCAAGTGTCGCCCAGCGTGTCATGAACGTCCTCCCAGTGGTTGTATTTATCGGCGAGGCCTGGCTTGGCTCGACCGTCTTGCAGCGCCTGACCTGTGGGTCAGAGCTTCTTCACTTCGACCTTGCGGAATTTCACCGTGCCTTGCCCGAACTGAAGCGCGATGGGGCCGGCGGCGTGATCGGCGTTCTCGGCGCCATCCACCGTCTTCACGCCGTTGAGCGTGACAGTGAACTTCGGACCTTTGACAACGATCTCGTAGGTGTTCCACTTGCCGCCGGCTTTGATCGGCACCGCGGTCTTGGCAAACGGCACGATGGCGCCGGTGCCATAGGTCGGGTCGGGCCGGGTGTCGAAAATGTTCACCTCGTAGCCGGTCTTGCTGCTGATGTTCTTGGGGTCGGTGTTGCGAACGAAGATGCCGCTGTTGGCATCGTCGCTGACCCAGAACTCGGCGCGGAGCTCGAAATCCTTGAAGGACTCCTTGGAGACCAGATAGGCGGCGACCGCCTTGGGGTCCTTCTTGTCGACGGCGATCACCGAGCCGTCCTCGATCTTGAAGGTCGCAGTGCCGTCGCCTTCCCACTGGTCGAGATTCTTGCCGTCGAACAGCGTGACCCAGCCGTCCGCTGCCGATGCCGCGCCCGCCGCCGCAAATGCGGCGACAAGCAGTGCGGACGTGAGTGTCCCCCAGCGTGTCATGACGTCCTCCCAGGGTTGTGTTTTATGGACGGAAGCCTAGCAAAACCCGGCCTCCTCCGTTAGGGGGATGCTCCTCCGATCGGAGGATGCCATGCGGCTGCACGGATTGATTTCCGGGCGGCGGGCAAGCAGGATCGCGCCGCGAAAAAAGGGAGGGATTTCCGATGCTTTCGGACGCTGACCGCAACAAGGCCGCCGACATCCTGATGGAGGCGCACAAGACCAAGAAGCAGGCGGTCCAGCTGTCGACCACCTATCCGGGCATCACCATCGAGGATGCCTATTCGATCTCCACGATCGTCCATAAGCGCCAGATCGCGGCCGGGCGGAAGCTGATCGGGCACAAGGTGGGGCTGACCTCCAAGGCCATGCAGCGCTCCTCGCAGATCGACGAGCCGGACTTCGGCTACCTGCACGACGACATGATCATCCCGGACGGCGCCAAGGTGCCGCATGCCAACTACTGCCGCCCACGCGTCGAGGTCGAACTCGCCTTCGTGCTCGGCAAGAAGCTGATGGGCCCGGGCGTGGGGCTGACTGACGTGCTGGCCGCGACCGACTACGTGGTGCCGGCGCTCGAGATCGTCGATGCCCGCGTGCAGGACCCGCGCAAGATCTTCGACACCGTGTCGGACAACGGCGCCGCCGCGGGCATCGTGATGGGCGGCCGCCCGGTGCGGCCGATGGATGTCGACCTGCGCTGGGTCGGCGGCATCATGTATGTGAACTCCGAGATCGAGGAGACCGGTGTCGCCGCCGGCGTGCTCGGCCACCCGGCGATGGGCGTGGCCTGGCTCGCCAACAAGCTCGGCACTTTGGGCACACCACTGGAGCCCGGCCACGTGGTGCTCGCCGGCTCCTTCACCCGCGTGGTGTTCGCCAAGAAGGGCGACACGCTGCATGGCGACTTCGGCGCGCTCGGCGGCATCTCGGTGCAGTTCGTTTAAGGACCACAGCCATGGATATGCCGCGCAACAACTTCAAGCACGCCATCGCCAAGGGCCAGTTGCAGATCGGCCTGTGGTGCAGCCTGTGCAGCCCGATCGCGACCGAGATCGTGTCGCATTCCGGCTACGACTGGCTGCTGTTCGACACCGAGCACTCGCCGAACGACGTGCCCGAGGTGCTGGCGCAGCTGCAGGCCGCACAGGCCGGCACCGCGTCCTGCATCGTGCGGCCGGCCTGGAACGACATGGTGCTGATCAAGCGCTATCTCGACATCGGCGCGCAGACCCTGCTGCTGCCCTTCGTGCAGACGCCGGAGGAGGCCAAGCGCGCGGTGGAGTGGACCCGCTATCCGCCGAAGGGTATGCGCGGCATCACCGGCTCGGGGCGGGCGAGCCGCTACGGCCGGGTGAAGGACTACCTGAAGAATGCGTCCAGCGAGATCTGTGTGCTGGTGCAGGTCGAGACCCGCGAGGCGCTGAAGCAGATCGAGGCGATCGCCTCGGTCGACGGCATCGACGGCGTGTTCATCGGGCCCAACGACCTGTCGGCCTCGTTCGGCCATATCGGCAACTGGGGCCATGCCGAGGTGCAGGACGCGATCCAGGAAGCTGCAGTGAAGCTCAAGAAGGTGGGCAAGGCCTCAGGAATCCTCACGCCCAATGAGGAGGAGGCCAAGAAGTTCATCCAGTGGGGCTACACGTTCGTTGCGGTCGGCGCCGACCTTGGACTGCTTGCAAAGAACGCCGACGCCTTGGCGAAGCGGTTCAAGCCGGGTACGTAGGGGCCGCAAATCAACGAAGAGGCTCGACCCGCGTGCCGTGGCAGACCGTTCCCCGCGCCAATTTCATGTTCCTGCACGCCGCGCGGATGCAGGCGCATTACGCCGCGCAGTGGCTGGCGCGGGCGGCGAGGGCCTATGTCCCGGCTGAGCCCCACGACTGGCACACCAATCTGGGCTGGGATGACGCCTTCGGCGGGCTCACCACCCATCCGCTGCCGGACGGCTCGCGGCTCGGGCTGCGCATCGCCGACCTGACGCTCGCCTTCCTCGATCAGCACCCGCACGAGCTGCCGCTCGACGGCCGCGCCGAGGCCGAGGTGCTGACCTGGCTGCGCGGCCACGTCTCGGCGCGCAATCTCGTCTCGGGCAAGCTCGACGCGCCGCTGCCCTATACGCTGCCCGATCATGCGCTGGCGCTCGGCGGCCGCTATTCGCTCGATGAGCTGGGCGACGCCTTCAAGGTGCTCGGCACTTGGTACGCCAACGCCCACGGTTCGCTGTCGGTGGCTCAGAAACATCTGGCCTCGAAGAAGCTGAAAGCCCCGGTGGTGCGCTGCTGGCCGCACCATTTCGATCTCGACACGCTGGTCGAGCTCGGCCGCGGCCGCACCATGGGGCTCGGCTACTGCCCGGGCGACGAGTTCTGCGATGAGCCGTATTTCTACACCTCGATGTATCCGGAGCCGTCGATCCCGAAGCTGCCCCTGCTGCCCGCCATGGCGCACTGGCACACCTACAAGTTCCTGGCTGCGCTCGCGCCCGCCCACAAGATCGTCGCGGCTCATGACCAGGGCGATTACGTAAAGCAATTCCTCGACGTGTCGGTCGCTGCCGCGCTGAATGCGCTGCGCTGATCGCGGCTCGCAACCGCCGGTTTGATCTGCCCATTTCGGCGTCAACAACGGCGCGCCGCCGGTGCGAGAACGTGCTTGCGGATCGCCGCCGGCAAAGCGACGCTATCGACATCAATGGAGAGCCGCCGCGGCGCTTACTGCGGCGGCTTCAGCCTGGGGAGAGGCGGATGGCGATCGAGCGGTTCAACGAAGACGAGCTGATGAGCAAATACGTCGTCCACAACGGCACGGTCTATATGTCCGGCCAGGTGGCCGACGATCCTTCGCAGGACTTCGAGGGCCAGCTCACCCAGATTCTCGCCAAGCTCGACGCCCAGTTCGCCAAGATCGGGATCGACCGCACGCACATGCTGAGCGTGATGGTGTGGATCGACGATTACCGGAAGTGGGGACGGCTGAACGCGATATGGACGAAATGGGTGCCGGCCGGCCACAAGCCGGCCCGCAGCTGCGTCGAGGCGAAGATCGCGTTCCCGGAATACCAGGTTGAGATCGCTGTTGTCGCGGCGCTGAAGCCGTAACGTGAGGGGGCGAAGATGTTGCACCAGGTGCGGAATGTCCTGCGGGCGGCGCTGGCGTTGGTTTGCGTGCTCGCCGCCATCACGGGCGCGAGCGCACAGAACGGTCCGATCAAGATCCTCGTCGGCCTGCCGCCCGGCGGCGCCGTCGATATCGGTGCGCGCCTTTTGGGCCAGAAGCTGCAGGCGAGCCTCGGGCAGACCGTCGTCGTCGAGAACCGGCCGGGCGCATCCACAAGGCTCGCCACGCAGGCGCTCAAGGCGTCGGAGCCGAACGGGCAAACCTTGATGGTCGCGCCGGACGCGATCGTCGTGCTCTACCCTCACGTGTTCCGGGAGGTCGGATACGATCCGCTCAAGGACCTGACGCCGATCTCCAAGCTGCTGTTCTGGAGCTACGGCTTCGCGGTCCCGGCGGCGTCCCCGGCAAAATCCTTTGCGGAGTTTGTCGCCCTGGCGAAGGCCGATCCCAAGTTCGCGCAATTCGCGTCGCCGTCGACCGGAAGCAGCCAGCATATTCTGGGGCTGCAGCTCGGCGGCCTGATCGGCGCGAAGCTCGATCACATCCCGTTCAAGGGCGCCGCCGACGCGATCAACGCGATGCTCGGCAACAGCGTGCCGTCCGCGATCCTGACGCTCGGCGAATTGACCAACCTGCATCAGGGCGGCAAGGCCCGGGTTCTGGCGACGTTCACCGCGGCGCGCACCACCGACTTGAAGGAGGTGCCGACCTTCACTGAGCTGGGCTATCCGGCGATGCGATCCAATGGCGTGGTCTCGGTGTTCGGCCCAGCCGGCATGAAGCCCGAGCTGGTCGAGCGCATCAGCCGCGCTGTCCGCGACGCGGTCACCGATCCCGACGTCAAGGCGAGAATCGCCGCGATGGGCATGGAGGCGCAGGGCAGCACCGCGCAAGAGCTGGATGCCTATGACCGCTCGGAGCTCGAACGCTGGCGCGACGTGGTCAAAGCGTCGGGATACGTGCCGGAGTAAGCCAAGCCCTTATTTGAGCAGATCGAGCACGCCCTGCTTGAAGGCTTCGCGCTCGCTTTTCGGAGCGTCGGCACCGAGTGCGCGCAGCTCGCTCAGCGCAGCACCGGAGGCCAACGGGGCGATGCGGATCACCTCGCGGAAGTCGGCGATGGCATGCTCGCGGTCGCCTTTGAGCCGATAGGCGATGCCGCGACTGTGATAAAGGCCGATCAGCGACGGCTCGAGGCGGATCGCCTCGGTCAAGTCGGCAATGGCAAGGTCGAGCTCGCCTTTCTCGCGATATGAGCTGGCGCGCGCTTCGAGGACGACGTAGGAGCGGGGATCAAGCCGGACAAGCTCGGTGAGATCTGCGATGGCGAGGTCGTGCTGGCCCTTACGCTGATAGGCTTCGGCGCGATCGGCGTAGGAGCGCCGCTCGGTCGGCTCGAGGCGGATGGCTTCGGTGAGATCGGCGATGGCGCGGTCGTTGTCGTCTTCGCCGAGATAGAGGTGGCCGCGATAGAGGTACGCGTCGGCCATTTTCGGATTGAGCTGGATGGCCTGTTCGAAGTCGGCCATGGCGTGAGCCCGGTCGCCGGCCAGATGGTAGCTCAGGCCGCGCAGGCTGATGAAGAGCGCATTCTTCGGGTCGAGCCGGATCGCCGCATCGAAGTCGGCCACCGACTCCTCGAAATGAGAAACCAGCTGGTAGCTCCGGCCGCGCCGATAATAGGAATAGGCATAGTCCGGCGCGATCCTGATCGCTTCGGCGTAATCCGCGAGCGCGCCGTCGAGATCGCGCCGGTCCAGGCGGGCGGCGCCGCGCTCGGACAGCGCATAAGCGCGGGCTTGCGGCTGGGCGTTCTGCGCCTGGGCAATGAGCGTGCAGGCGGCAATCCGGCGCTCGTAAGCGGCTGAATGGCAATCTTGGACGTCCTGCCGGTCCACCGCCTGGATGTTGAAAGTGGAGGCGGTGAGCAGGGTCAGAAGAGCTTTCAGTGCAAACATGGCGTGCCCGCGCGATGAGATAATCCCGTCCTTTGTCGGGCGAGGGCCGCGCCAGGTTCAATGAGCCAAGTTCAACGATGTGACGGAAATCACAAGCGGAACAGCTTCTCCGCGTTGCTGTGGGCGATCCGCGCCTTGTCGGCGGCGCTGCAGGGAATCTGGTCCAGGAAGGCTCGGGCCTGCTGCATGGACTGGTAGGGATAGTCCGCCGAGAACATGATCCGGTCGACACTGCCGAGTTGCAGCAGCAGATTGAGGAACAGCTCCGGATAGTTCATGCCCGAGAAGGTGTAGTGCACGTTCTCCTTCAGATACGCGCTGATCGGCTTTTTCAGTTTCGTGGTCGCGACCGGGATGATGTCGAGCCGCTGGAAGAAGAACGGCAGGCCTTCGCCCATATGGCCGATGACGAACTGCAGCTTGGGAAAACGGTCGAACACGCCGCCGCAGACGATGCGGATCATGTGAACCGCGGTCTCGATGTGCCAGCCCCAGGCGCCGCCGGCCAGCATGTCGCTCACCATCGGCGAGAAGCCGCCATATGACACGTCGGTCACCGCCTTCGGCGCCGGCGTCGGGTGCAGATAGATCGGCACGTTCAGCGCCTCGGCACATTCCAGGATCGGCCAGAAGAACTGGTTGTCGAGATAGCGTCCGTGGTTGTGGCCGTTGACGACCGCGCCCTTGAAGCCCTGCTGCACGCGGCGCTGCAACTCCTGAACCGCCTGCTCCGGCGCGCCGGTCGGCAGCGCGGCCAATCCGGCAAAGCGGGTCGGATGCTTCTTCACCGCGTCGGCGAGGTAGTCGTTGGTGGCGCGCGCCATCTCGACGGAGGCGGCCGTCTCCATTTGCTCGACGCCGGGCGCCGACAGCGACAGCACCTGCATGTCGATGCCGGCGGCATCCATTTCCGACAGACGCTTGTCGCCGAGGTCGCACAACCGGTCGAGCACCATCAGATAGCGGTCGCCGATCTTCTCGGCGCGCTCTTTGACGAACCGCGCCGGACCGTTGAAAAACTCCGGCGTGGCGAAATGCTCTTCAAGCGTGATGGTGCGCATACTTGGGAGTTCTTTGGACTTTCCAGTTCGATCGTGAGGGATTTTCGTTGGCGCAGGTTGATCAGTTCTTCGGTTTGTAGTCGATCGCCTTGACCACCGCCGCGACATTGGCGCTCTGCTCGGCGATCGCCGCGGCAAACTCCTTCGGTCCGCCGACGTTCATGATCTGGCCGGTGGATTCGAGCCGGCCGCCGATGCTGCCGTCGGCGGTGACCTCGCGCACGTCGGCGGCGATCTTTTCCTTGAGCTGCTCGGACATCGACTTGATGCCGAACAGGCCGGCCATGCCTTCGAGCTCCAGCGAAGCGTAGCCCTGTTCGCGTGCGGTCGGAACATCCGGAGCGGACTTGGCTCTGACCTTGTTGGTGATGGCGATCAGCTTGATGCGATCGGCGCGCCACTGCGGCTGGACGATGGCGAGCGCCGACACCACCACCTGGATGCGGCCTTCGCCGAGGTCGGTCGGCGATTGGGCGATGTCGCGGTATGGCACCTGCGTGATCTGCAGCTTCTCATGATGCAGATAGCCCATGAAGGTCAGCTCGGTGATGCCTGACACCAGGCCGGAGTTGAACGTGCCGGGAGCCGCGCGGGCGGCCTCGGTGAACTCCTTGACGTTGCTGTATGGCGCGTCCTTTTTCACGGCGGCGGCAATGATGGTGTTGGACAGGCGCGCGATCGGAATGAGGTCGGCCGGATTGTAGGACAGCTTCGCGTAGTTGAACGGATGCACCGTGAAGCCGCCGGACGGCCCGAACATCAGCACGTGATCGTCGTTGGCGCTGAGATAGGCCTGGATCGCGATGATGTTGTCCCCGCCGGGCTTGTTCTCGACCACGACCGGCTGGCCCCATTTGGCCTGCAGCTTCTCGGCCAGCAGCCGCGCGCCGATATCGGCGCCTGCGCCGGGGCCGAACGGCACAATGAACTTCACGGCCCGCGTCGGCCAGCTCGGCGCCTGGTTCTGGGCCTGGCTCTGAGCCTGCGCGAATACGAGTGTCGCCAAAAGTATCGCTGGGAGCAGCGCGAGCGCTGCTCCCGTGCGCCGGACATTCCCATTCATGGCGCGATCAGAGCTTGGTCGACGCGCGCGACAGGAGCTTCCAGTCGGAGCCCTGCTTCTGCCAGTTCATCAGGATGTGGAGCTTGTTGGCGGTCTTCTTGCCTTCGGGGATCGTTTCGCCTTCGCTCACCCAGGTGAAGCGTACGATCGCGGCAGGGCCGACCACATGAATCTTCGGGTCCTGGTAGGCGAGCGACAGGAACTTCGATTTTCCGTTGGTCGCGTTGGTGATGAAGGTCTTCTTGTCCTCGACCCGGGCGTCGGAGTGGCTGTAGCTCAGCTCCGGCGCGCACAGCGCATCGAGCGCCTTGGGATCGGCCGCCACCTGCGCGGCGCGGAACGCCTCGACGTTCTTCGCCACAGCATCTTCATCCGGCGAACCCGCGAAGGCGGGCACCGCGCCCGGCACGACACCCAGCAATCCGATGGCAAGTGCCGGCAAGGCGAACTGACGACGATCGATTTTCATGTCTTCCTCCCAGTTTTCTCGGCTCATCTGATTTTTGGCTTTTCTGATGAGGAGGCAGTGTCGCAGCCGCAGTGTTTCTTGTCGAGCCGCTTGCCAGCCTAGTAGTTCAGCTCGTAGCTGCCGTCGCCGCGGATGATCTTCAGATACCGCTCGGCCGAGCGCTCCAGCACGCCCTTGCCGTCCGACCAGATGGTGCGGTCGGTGAAGGCGCCGTGGATGCGGTCGAACTTGTAAGCTTTGAGCGACTTCACCACACCCTCGACGCGCGGTCCCGACAGCGGAATGAAATTCGGATAGCTCCACATGAAGCTCACCGACTTGTTGTCCTGCACCACCTGGACGATGTCGCCGGACAGAAGCGCGCCCTTGCCGCCGGCGCCTTGCGCCCAATGCAGCACGGTGCCGCCTGGATAGTGGCCGCCCGAGCAGATCAAGGTGAGGCCGGGCAGCAGCTCCTTGGTCTCGCCGTCCCACAGCGCGATGGCGGGATCGCCGCGCATGATCCATTTCTTGTCGGCCGCATGCAGGTAGACCGGGATACCGCCAAAGGCGCGGCTCCACTCCGCCATGCACGAGTAATAGTGCGGATGCGAGATCGCGATCGCTTTCAGCCCGCCCAGCCCGTTGATCAGCTCGACGGTGGCCTGATCGACGAGCGTGATGCAGTCCCACAGGATATTGCCCTGTGGCGTGCGCAAGAGCTGCGCGCGCTGGCCGATGCCGAACTGCGGGAAGGTCGTGATCGAGATCAGGTTGGGCTCGAGCTCGCGCCAGCCGTTGGTGTAGCGCTTCTGCAGACTGTCGAGCGTGGTCCAGGCCTGGCCGGTCGGGGGCACGAATTGGCGTTCGTCGTCGCAGATCGGGCAGGCGGCCGGCGGCTTGTCGCTCGGCTCGTATTGCGTGCCGCAGGTGGTGCAGATGAAGGCGGGCATGGCGGCTCCTTGCTGAAGCAGCAATCCTAACGCGATCGAAGCCGGAAAGGGGAGGTCAGGCCGCAGCCACCGCGGGCGTGGCTGCCTTGCGTCCGCCGCCGATGAACAGCACCGCAACCGCGGCGACCAGGCAGAGCGCGCCCGACAGCATGAAGGCCTGCGTGTAGCCGCCGAAGCTTTCGCGGAACAGCCCGCCGAAAAACGCCGCCGACGCGCCGCCGAGCTGGTGGCACATGAACGCCCAGCCGTAGACCATGCCGGCCTTCTCGCGCCCGACCGCATTGGTGATCAGCCGCACGGTCGGCGAGACGGTGGCGAACCAGTCGAGGCCGTAGAACACCGCGAAGAACGTCATGGTGTAGAAGTCGACGAACGAGTACGGCAGGTAGAACAGCGACAGCCCGCGCAGGCCGTAATACATGAACAGCAGATGCCGGTTGTCGAAGCGGTCGGCGAGCCAGCCGGCGCTGGTGGTGCCGATGAAGTTGAACACGCCCATAGTGGCGAGCAGCGCCGCGCCGGTCACCTCGGTGTAGCCGTGATCGATGCAGGCCGGGATGAGATGCGTGCCGATGAGCCCATTGGTCGAGGCGCCGCAGACGAAATAGGTCGCGGCGATGATCCAGATGTCGCGGTTGCGCACCGCGATGCCGAGCGCGTTGAAGGCGAGCGTCAGCGGATTGCCCTGCGGCGGCTTCACGGGCTCCGGCTCGCCGGTCTCGCCGTAGGGCAGAAGGCCTACGTCCTGCGGCCGGTCGCGCATGATCAGCGCCACCAGCGGGATCAGCACGCAGAGCACACCGGCGATGGCGAGCACCGTCGTGCGCCAGCCGAAGGCGGTGTTGATGTTGGCCATCACCGGCAGAAAGATCAGCTGCCCGGTCGACGAGCCGCCCGACAGAATGCCGAGCGCAAGCCCGCGCCGCGCCGTGAACCAGCGCGCCGCGATGGTGGCCGACAGCACGGTGGCAAGGAAGCCGGTGCCCGAGCCGACCAGCACGCCCCACATCAGCACGAGCTGCCACTCGTAGCGCATCATCGACGTGGAGGCGACGCCCGCGCCCACCAGCATCATCGCGAGCAGCACCGAGCGGCGGATGCCGAAGCGCTCCATCACGGCCGCGGCGAACGGCCCGATGCAGCCGTAGAGAATGAGATTGATCGAGACCGCAAAGCCGATGGTGGCGCGCGACCAGTGGAATTCTTCTTCCAGCGGCACCATCAGGATGCCGGGCGTCGAGCGGATGCCGGCGCTGGTCAGGAGCACCAGGCAGGTGACGCCGACCATGATCCAGGCGTAGTGGATTTTCTCGAACTTCGGCATTTCCTCAGCCCTGGTCTCATCCTCGCCCGATCAGGGCGTCAAAGGATTCGTTTAAGGCACCATAGCCCAGGCTCAGCCGGTGTTGGGACCGCGGTTATGCTCACGAGGGCATGAGAGGAAAGCATGGCGTTCGTCATCAAGGCGGAGGTTTCTGATCCGCGGGCCAAGACCTTCACCTTCGCGGCGCAAAAGACGATGTATGGCGGCAAGCATATTGCCGAAGGCGACACGGTTTTCGTGTTCGCGAGCGAGACCGAGGGCGGGCAGGGGCTGATCGCGCGGGGCGTCGTCACGGCGGCTGAAGCGGTCGCGAAGAAACGCGGCATCGCCCGGCAGACGCCCCGCGTGAGCGTCACCATCCGGCGCACCGCGCTTGCGAAACGGCCACTCGGACGGAGCGAGCTGAAACGGTTCTCCGACTGGGACGACGGCCAGCCCGGCACCGAGCTGAATTTCAAATTCTATCGCCAGGCCACCAACAAGATCGGCGGCATCTCGGATGAAGCGGCGGCGTTTCTCAGCAAGTTCTTCTGAAGCGATTTCCGTTGCTGTTGAAATGAGCACCGTCATGGCCGGGCTTGTCCCGGCCATCCACGCCTTGCTTTGTGGCCAAGACGTGGATGCCCGCGACAAGCGCGGGCATGACGTCGGAGTTTGACGCGACCTAGGTGGACACCGCCGAGCCGCTCACGCCGGGATCGGCACCTCGCCGACGTCCTTCGGGATCTTGTAACCCTTCTGGGTAGCGGGCTTCTTGGCGATCGTCGTGTACCAGCGCAGCACGTTCGGATACTGCTTCATGTCGACGGTCTGCCATTCGTAGCGGCTGATCCACGGCCAGATCGCGATGTCGGCGATCGAATACTCGTCGGCGATATAGTCGCGGCCTTCGAGCCGCTTGTTGAGCACGCCGTAGAGCCGGTGCGCTTCCTTGAGATAGCGCTCCTCGGCGTAGGGCGCCTTGCCGGGATTATACTTCACGAAGTGGTGCACCTGGCCGAGCATCGGACCAGGTCCGCCCATCTGCCAGTTGAGCCACTCAAGAACCTTCCAGCGCTTCTCGCCGGATTTCGGCAGAAGCTTGCCGGACTTGTCGCCGAGATATTGCAGGATCGCGCCGGACTCCATCAGCGACAATCCGTTGTCGCGGTCGACGATCGCGGGGATGCGGTTGTTGGGGCTGATCTTGAGGAATTCCGGCTTGAACTGCTCGTCCTTGCCGATGTCCACCGCATGCACGGTGTAGGGCAGGCCCATCTCTTCGAGCGCGATGGAGATCTTGCGGCCGTTCGGCGTGGTCCAGGTGTAGAGATCGATCACAGGGCGTTCCTCAATTTTGTTTCAGCTTCCGCGGTAAGTCGTATAGCTCCAGGGCGTGGCGAGCAACGGCACGTGATAGTGCCCCTCGGGCTCGGCGATCGAGAAACGGATCGGCACCACGTCGAGAAAAGGCGGATCGGCGGGCTGCGCGTGCTTGGCGCCTGCGAAGTACACGCCAATGTGAAATGTGAGCTCATAGGTGCCGATGCGCAGCGGCTCGCCGCCGATCAGCGGCGCATCGGTGCGGCCGTCGGCATTTGTGACAGTTTCTTTCAGCAAGCCCCGCGCGCTCGCGCCAATCTCGTGCAGCACGATCTTCACGCCGGGCGCAGGCCTGCCGCTCACCGTATCGAGCACATGGGTCGAGAGCCGTCCGGTGGTCGTAGGCTTGCCCGGGCCGTCGACCATATCCACAAGCCGCAGCCGCGTGATCAGGCCGATCTCGTCGATCGCAGCCGCACGTTCGGTCTCGGCGTCGTTGGCAAGCCGCCTTTCGAACTGGCGCAGGATCGAATCCCGGGTGTGGCGGCGGACGCAGACGATGAAGGGAAAGCCGAACTTCTCCCGATAGGCGGCGTTCAGCCGGCTGAAGCGGTCGAACTCCTCGGCGCTCAGCCGGTCGAGGCCGAGCCCCCCCTGTTCGGCCTGGGAATGCCCGGTCAGCTCCGCGCGCTTGACCCGGCTGCCCAATTCCGGGTGCCCGCCGATGAAGGCCAGGACCTTGTCCCGCGGCGCGGACCGGACCGCCTGCATCATCGCCTCGTGCAGCGCAGCAACACCAGGGTAGGGGCGGCCGTTCACCACGGCCTCGGCCACCCAGGGGGCGTGTTCGAACGTTTCTCCGGCTGCCGCGACAAAGGAGTTGGCGGGCATGGCGTTGAGGGCGTCGAGCGTTTGCGGCGTCCGGGTCATGAGCCAGTTAACCACCCCCGAAAGGGGTTTGGCGACTGTTTTTGCTTGCGGATCAAGGGGTTTAAGGAGAGATTGCAATGCCTTTGAACCTGACGGCCATTAGCCGCGACAAACTTCACGAGAGCCGAGACTTGACTGCGAACCCAGCCACTTCGGACGAAGTCCTGATTGGACGGATCGCAAACGGGGACCGGCTTGCGATGCAGGTGCTGTTTGCCCGGCATCACGTGCGGGTGTACCGGTTCGTGCTGCGGCTGGTTCGTGAAGAAGCCACCGCGGAGGACCTGATCAGCGAAGTGTTCCTCGATGTCTGGCGTCAAGCCGGGCGCTTCGAGGGGCGATCCCAGGTTTCGACCTGGCTGCTGGCCATCGCCCGCTTCAAGGCCTTGTCCGTTCTGCGCCGGAAACCGGAGCAGGAGCTGGACGAGGAGATGGCGGAGGCGATCGAGGACACCTCGGACACCCCCGACGTCACGCTCGAGAAGAAACAGAAGGCGGATGTGATCCGGCAATGCCTCAGTGGGCTGTCGGCGGATCACCGGGAGATCATCGATCTCGTCTACTACCACGAGAAGTCCGTGGAAGAGGCGGCCGAGATCATCGGAATCCCGGAAGCAACCGTCAAAACAAGAATGTTCTACGCGCGTAAGAAGCTGGCAGAGCTGCTCAAGGCTCAAGGGATCGAAAGAGGTTGGCCATGAACGCAATCAAGAAAGAAGCGAACGAGCTTCCGGAAGACATCGAGCTCCTGCTGCCGTGGCATGCCGCGGGCACGCTGAGCCGCCGCGATGCGGCACGGGTCGAGCAGGCGCTGGCCAACGACAACGAGCTGGCCGCCCGCTACGAGCTGGTGCGCGAGGAGCTCGGCGAGGCGATCCGCCTCAATGAAAATCTCGGTGCGCCGTCGGCGCGCGCCATGGAGTCGCTGTTCCAGAAGATCGACGCCGAGCCCAAGCGCGAGGTGAAGACCTCGTTCCAGCTCGGCGCCTGGCTGACCGAGCTGTTCGCGAGCTTCTCGCCGCGAACCCTGGCCTACGGCGCGGCCGGCGCGGCCTTCGCGATCGTGCTGCAGGCCGGCATCCTGGCCGGCGTGTTCGTGAAGCAGGGCACCGGCGAGAGCGGCCCGATGGTCATCGCGGGCAAGCATGTGGTCGAGGACGCTGCGTACCTCGACATCCGCTTCAAGCCGAATGCGAGTGTGACCGACGTCACTCGCCTGCTGAGCAGCAATCAGGCAGTTATCGTCGACAGCCCGAAGTCGACCGACGGCTTCTTCAAGGTCCGGGTCGCCGACAAGCTGTCCGATGACCAGATGACCGCGTTGAAGAAGACGCTGCGCGACAATCCGGCAGTCGATCTCGTGGTGCAGCGCCAGTAAGGCGACGATCCAGCCAAGCCATCCCGGGCGGAGTCCGGGATGGCGCAATCTTCCCGGCCGGAAGGCCGCCTGATGCGAGCGGCCAGGCCGGACACGGCGAGGCCACAAAGACGTGGCTTAGGTTCACGTTTTCGCGGAAGGCGTTTTGACTGGGAGATGTTGTGATGGGCACTTCAAGCAAGCGTTTCACGACGATCGGATTGCTGACCGTTTCAACCGCGCTCGCCGCGGTCATCGTCGTCACATCAACCGCAGACTCGCAGGCGCAATTCCGTCCCAGCAGCATGTCGATGGGCCCGCGCGGCGGCATGGGCGGTGGCGGCGGCATGAGTCTGGGCGGCGGCTCGGTGATGGGCGGCTCGAACTTCCGCAGCGAGCCGCGCTTCCAGCGTTTCCAGAATTCCACCTATGACGACCAGCTGAGCCGCCGCGGCAAAGGCAAAATCGTCGTGACCGAGCCGGGCCGCGGCGATGGCCGCCCCGGCCGCTATCCGCCGGGCAAGCGCCCGCGCGGTCCGATCCTCGTGCCGGTCATCGGCACCGGCGTCGCCGTGGTCGATCCCGGACCGGCGGGCGCCGGCCCGCGGCAGCCGTCCGGTGGCGGCGTGGCGCTCGCGCCGCGCGGCGGCGCTGGCGGTCTCTATCTGCCGCCGCAGAACGAGACGCGCTACGTCAAGGACCAGGTGCTGCTCGAATTCGCCGGCCGGGTTGCGCCCCAGGACAGTGGCGCGATCGCTGCCCGCAACGGTCTCACGCGGATCGAATCGATCTATCTGCCGCAGACCAACACCACGATGTTCCTCTGGAAGATCAACAACGGCCGCCCGGTGCAGACCGTGCTCAACCAGCTCGGCCGCGAGCGTCGCATCATCTTCAGGCAGCCGAATTTCGTTTACATCACCGCGGAGGGCGCCGAGACCGCGGAAGCCAAAGCCGAGACCAAGGCGGAGACCAAGGCCGACGCCACGCCTGACGTTCAATCCGACACGCAGGCCGCGCCTGCCGCCGGCATGACGCTGCAGGCGGCGCCCGAAGCCGCCGATCCGAAGCCAGCCGCGGCTGCGGCCGGCGCGCTGCCGCAGGCCGCCGGCGATCCGGCGCAATACGCGCTCCGCAAGATGCGCCTCGGCGAGGCGCACAACCTCGCCAACGGCGACAAGGTGCTGGTGGCGGTGATCGACTCCGGCGTGGACCTCAGCCATCCCGAGCTGAAGGGCGCAGTCGCGGGCTCGTTCGACGCGCTGGAGAAGTCCGAGAAGCCGCACACCCACGGCACCGCGATCGCCGGCGCGATCGTGGCGCACGCCCGCCTGATGGGGGCTGCGCCATCCGCGCGCATTCTCGCGATCCGTGCATTCGGCGCGACCGGCACCGGCAGCGACGCCACCACCATGGCGATCATCAAGGGCCTGAAATACGCCACCGACCAGAAGGCGCTGGTGATCAACATGAGCTTCGCCGGCCCGACCGACCCGGGGCTCGGCCGCCATCTCGCTGCCGCCAAGACCAACGGCGCGGTGCTGATCGCGGCCGCCGGCAACTTCGGTCCCAAGTCCGGTCCGCAATATCCGGCGGCCGATCCCAACGTGATCGCGGTGTCGGCGACCGACACCAACGACCAGATATTCAAGGCCTCCAACATCGGGCCGCATGTGGCGGTCACGGCGCCGGGCGTCGACATCCTGCTGCCGGCGCCCGACAACGACTATCAGCTCACCTCGGGCACGTCGTTCTCGGCCGCGTATGTGAGCGGGGTCGCGGCGCTGATCCTGCAGCGTGCGCCAGGGCTCAAGCCCGACGGCGTGCGCAAGATCCTGGAGCAGACCGCGAAGGACCTTGGCCCGACCGGCAAGGACCCGGAATACGGCGCGGGCCTGGTCGATGCCTATCAGGCGATCCTCGCGGTGCAGTCGCCTGCGGCCTCGGCCACCGGGCAGGGCGGCCCGCAACCCAAAATGTCTGCGCAGTGATGACGGCGCGCTAGTTCCTCGTCGCATCGTCGATTGCGAAGGGCCGGGCATCCCGGCCCTTCGGCGTTCTGGAACACATTAACCCCGGCCTTGTGACTTTTCGCACAGCCCGCATGGTGTGCCGCCCCAGCGCTGAACCTTTCCCGTGCAGTTCCGACCAATGGCCATGAGGACCATTCCGGTCCACCAGAGAAATCCCAAAGGGGAGAGAGCCATGAATATCAAGTCGAAGATTGCCGCGAGCCTTGCCGTTGTTGCGGTTGCCGCGAGCCTCACCGTTCCGACCAGCGCCGCCAATGCGGGTGGCCATCATCACGGTTGGGGCATTGCCGGTGCCGTGATCGGTACTGCCATCGTCGCGGGTGCGGTCGCCAATTCCTACGCCGAGCCGGTCTACGTCGACGGCTATCGCCGCTGCCGCTTCGAGCGCCAGTACGACTCCTACGGCTTCTACGTCGGCACCGCCAAGGTCTGCCGCTACTACTAATCACAGTGCTGAGGCCGGCGCGCACGCCCCCCGCCTTCCCCTCGCGTCGGTCACACAGGGCCCGTCCGGATGGTTCGCCATCCGGGCGGGTTCTTTTTTGTGCAGTTTTGTGACGCGATCCACCGGGGGCACTGCGACATCACACTTTGGCAATCCGACTTTGGGGGGTCTGGACGGCTCCATTGAAGCCCTTCTAAATGGCGGCGTTCTGGGAGTGGATGCGTGTCCGGGCGGTCTGAGGGGACAGTCCGGGCCAAAGGCGCATCCAGGGAAAGCGCGCCAATGGCCGAATGCATCCTCGAAACCGAGGGGCTCACGAAGGAGTTTGCCGGTTTCATCGCCGTCAACGGCGTCAACCTGCGGGTCGAGCGCGGCTCGGTGCACGCGCTGATCGGCCCGAACGGCGCCGGCAAGACCACCTGCTTCAACCTTCTCACCAAGTTCCTGCAGCCCACCCGCGGCCGCATCGTCTACAAAGGCAACGACATCACCGCCATGGCGCCGGCCGACGTGGCCCGCCTCGGCATGGTGCGGTCGTTCCAGATCTCGGCGGTGTTCCCGCATCTCACCGTGCTGGAGAACGTGCGGATCGCGCTGCAGCGCGAGCGCGGCGGCTCGTTCGACTTCTGGCGCTCCAAGCGCGCGCTCAACCGCTACAACGAGCGGGCGCTGTCGCTGATCAACGACGTCGGTCTTACGGACTTCGCCGATATCGCGGCGGTCGAATTGCCGTATGGCCGCAAGCGCGCGCTCGAGATCGCGACCACGCTCGCGCTCGATCCCGAGATGCTGCTGCTCGACGAGCCCACCGCCGGCATGGGCCACGAGGACATCGACCGGATCGCGGCCCTGATCAAGCGCGTCGCCGCCGACCGCACCGTGCTGATGGTCGAGCACAATCTCAGCGTCGTCGAGAACCTCTGCCACCGCATCACCGTGCTGACGCGCGGCCGCGTGCTCGCCGAAGGCGACTACGCCACGGTGTCGAACAATCCCGAGGTGCGCGAGGCCTATATGGGTACCGGCCATGCTTGATGTGCGCGCGCCGCTTCTGTCGGTGAAGGACCTCAACGCCTGGTACGGGGAGTCCCACATCCTGCACGGCGTGTCGTTCGACGTGCATCAGGGCGAGGTGGTCACGCTCTTGGGCCGCAACGGCGCCGGCAAGACCACCACTATGAAATCGATCATGGGCATCGTCGGCCAGCGCCGCGGCTCGGTGAAGTTCGAAGGCCGCGAGCTGATCGGTTGCGCCTCGAACGAGATCGCCCGCGCCGGCATCGCGCTCTGCCCCGAGGAGCGCGGCATCTTCGCGAGCCTCACCGTGCAGGAGAACCTGATGCTGCCGCCGCAGGTGCGGCAGGGCGGGCTGTCGCTCGACGCGATCTTCGAGCTGTTCCCCAACCTGAAAGAGCGGCTCGGCTCGAGCCAGGGCACCAAGCTCTCCGGCGGCGAGCAGCAGATGCTGGCGATCGGCCGCATCCTGCGCACCGGCGCGCGGCTCCTTCTGCTCGACGAGCCGACCGAGGGGCTCGCCCCCGTCATCATCCAGCAGATCGGCAAGACGATCCGCACGCTGAAGCAGCAGGGCTTCACGATCCTCCTGGTCGAGCAGAACTTTCGCTTCGCCTCGACGGTGGCCGATCGCTACTATGTGATGGAGAACGGCCGCATGGCCGAAAGCTTCGCGAGCGCCGAGCTCGAAGCCAATCTCGGCAAGCTGCACGAATATCTCGGAGTGTAATTGGGAATGGGAAGGACGCCGTAACAAGAAATAAAGCCGGGAGGACGAGGCGATGAAGCGGATCATGGTTTTGGCAAAATTCGGTGCGGCGCTGGCCGCGGTGCTGATGTGCGGCGCCGCGAACGCGCAGCAGATGAACGTCAAGGTCGGCGTGCTCACCGACATGTCGAGCCTCTATGCCGACGTGACCGGGCCTGGCTCGCTGATTGCCGCCAAGATGGCGGCCGCCGATTTCATGAAGGATCATCCCAACGTCAAGGTCGAGGTGATCGGCGGCGATCACCAGAACAAGGCCGACGTCGGCACCAATCTCGCCAACCAGTGGTTCGACGCCGACAAGGTCGACATGATCGTCGACGTGCCGAACTCCGGCGTGGCGCTCGCCATCAGCCAGGTCGCGTCCAGCAAAAACAAGGTGTTTATCGGCTCCGGCCCCGCGAGCTCCGACCTCACCGGCGCCAAGTGCAACGCCAACACGGTGCACTGGACTTACGACACCTGGATGCTCGCCAACGGCACCGGCAAGGCGATCGTGAAGACCGGCGGCGACACCTGGTTCTTCCTGACCTCCGATTACGCGTTCGGCCATGCGCTCGAGCGCGACACCGCGGCGGTGGTCGAAGCCAATGGTGGCAAGGTGCTGGGCAAGGTTCGGCACCCGATCAACACCGCGGACTTCTCGTCGTTTCTCCTCCAGGCTCAATCCTCGAAGGCCAAGGTGATCGGCCTGGCGAACGCGGGCGGCGACACCATCAACTCGATCAAGCAGGCGGCCGAGTTCGGCATCGTCAAGGGCGGGCAGAGCCTCGCGGGCCTCCTGGTGTTCGCAAGCGACGTCAACGCGCTCGGGCTGAACATCGCGCAAGGCCTGATCTTCACCGAGACCTGGTACTGGGACCTCAACGACAACAACCGCGCCTGGACCAAGCGCTGGGACGCCCAGCGCAATGCGCCGGGCAAGGTGCCGACCATGAACATGGCCGGCGTCTATGCCGGCACGCTGCATTATCTGAAGGCCGTCACGGCGCGCAAAAGCACCGCCGACGGCAAGGCCGTGGTCGCCGAGATGAAGAAGCTGCCGACCGACGATCCGCTGTTCGGCAAGGGCACCATCCGCGCCGATGGCCGCAAGCTGCACCCGGCCTATCTGTTCGAAGTCAAGAAGCCGTCGGAGTCGAAGTACGCCGGCGACTTCTACAAGACCCGCGCCACCATTCCGGCCGAGGAGGCCTTCCGTCCGCTGAAGGAAGGCGGCTGTCCGCTGGTGAGCGGCTGAACGAGTCAGCAAGGAAAGCAAGGAGTACGAGAATGAGAAAACTCTTGGGTTTTGCGGCCGCCTTTGCGGCGCTCGCCAGCGCGCCCGCGCTGGCGCAGGACGTCAACGTCAAGATCGGCGTGCTGAGCGACATGTCGAGCCTCTACGCCGATCTCGGCGGCGCGGGTTCGGTCGCGGCGGCGCGGCTCGCGATCGCCGACTTCACCAAGGATCATCCCAACGTGAAGGTCGAGCTGGTCTCCGGCGACCACCAGAACAAGCCTGACGTCGGCTCCAGCATCGCCAACCAGTGGTTCGATGCCGACAAGGTCGACATGATCATCGACACGCCGAACTCCGGCGTGGCGCTGGCGGTGAGCCAGATCGCGAGCCAGAAGAACAAGCTGTTCATCGGCTCCGGCCCGGCCGCCTCGGATCTCACCGGTCCGAAGTGCAACGCCAACACCATCCACTGGACCTACGACACCTGGATGCTGGCGAACGGCACCGGCAAGGCCATCGTCAAGACCGGCGGCGACAGCTGGTTCTTCCTCACCGCCGACTACGCCTTCGGTCACGCGCTCGAGCGCGACACCGGCGAGGTGGTCGAGAAGAACGGCGGCAAGGTGCTGGGCAAGGTGCGGCATCCGCTGAACACCTCGGACTTCTCGTCGTTCCTGCTGCAGGCGCAGTCGTCCAAGGCCAAGGTGATCGGCCTCGCCAATGCGGGCGGCGACACCATCAACTCGATCAAGCAGGCCGCCGAGTTCGGCATCGTCAAGGGCGGCCAGAAGCTCGCGGGCCTGCTGGTGTTCGCCAGCGACGTCAACGCGCTCGGCCTGCAGAACGCGCAGGGCCTGACGCTCACCGAGACCTGGTACTGGGACCTGAACGACGCCAACCGCGCCTGGACCAAGCGCTGGCAGGAAGAGCGCAAGGCCACTGGCAAGTTCCCGACCATGGTCCATGCCGGCGTCTATTCCGGCGTGCTGCACTATCTCAAGGCGCGCGCCGCGCTCGGCGGCTCGCCGGACGGCAAGGCCGTGACCGCGAAGATGAAGGAGCTCAAGACCGACGACCCGCTGTTCGGCAAGGGTGAGGTCCGCGCCGATGGCCGCAAGACCCACGACGCGTATCTGTTCGAGGTGAAGAAGCCGTCGGAGTCGAAGCACCCGGGCGACTTCTACACGCTGAAGGCCACCATCCCGGCGGCGGAAGCGTTCCGTCCGCTGAAGGACGGCGGCTGCCCGCTGGTGAGCGGCTAAATCTTGCTTTGCTTACCTCCCCCTCGTGGGGAGGTCGGCGAGCGTAAGCGAGCCGGGTGGGGTCTTTCCATCGACACGGCAAGAACCCCACCCCGAACCGCCTGACGGCGGTTCGATCCTCCCCACAAGGGGAGGGTGAAGACCACCCGAGACGCAACATTCATGTTCGAAATCTTCGGCATCCCATCCACGGCCCTGTTCGGTCAGCTGCTGATCGGTCTGATCAACGGCTCGTTCTACGCGTTGCTGAGCCTGGGCCTCGCCGTGATCTTCGGCATGCTCAACATCATCAACTTCGCCCATGGCGCCCAGTACATGATGGGCGCCTTCGCGGCCTACCTGCTGCTCGACTGGATCGGCATCGGCTACTGGTGGGCGCTGATCGTCGCGCCGCTCCTGGTCGGTGCCGTCGGCGTCGTGATCGAGCGCACCCTGCTGCAATGGCTCTACAAGCTCGACCACCTCTACGGCCTGCTGCTCACCTTCGGGCTCGCGCTGATCATCGAGGGGCTGGCCCGCAACCACTACGGCTCGGCGGGCCTGCCTTACACCGTGCCGGAATCGCTGCAGGGCGGGCGCAGCCTCGGCTTCATGTTTCTGCCGAACTACCGCGCCTGGGTGATCGCCGCCTCGCTGATAGTCTGCCTCGGCACCTGGTTTGTCATCGAGCGCACCAAGCTCGGCTCCTACCTGCGCGCCGCGACCGAGAATCCGGTGCTGGTCCGCGCCTTCGGCATCAACGTGCCGCTGATGATCACGCTCACCTACGGCTTCGGCGTGGCGCTGGCGGCGTTCGCCGGCGTGATGGCGGCGCCGATCTATAACGTCAGCCCGCAGATGGGCTCCTCGCTGATCATCGTGGTGTTCGCCGTGGTCGTGATCGGCGGCATGGGCTCGATCATGGGTGCGATCGTCACCGGCTTCGGGCTCGGCGTCATCGAGGGCCTGACCAAGGTGTTCTTTCCGGAGGCTTCCAACACCGTGGTCTTCATCATCATGGCGCTTGTGCTGCTGGTGCGGCCCGCCGGCCTGTTCGGACGGAGGGCATGAGCATGGAGCAGCGCATCGAGGCGACTGCGCCGGTGGCCTCCGCCAAGAACGGTGCCAAGAACGGCTCGCGCAACTGGAGCGAGCCGCTCGCCTTCGTCATCATGGTGGCGCTGCTCGCCATCGCGCCGATGGCGATCTATCCGATGTTCGTCATGCAGGCGCTGTGCTTTGCGCTATTCGCCTGCGCCTTCAACCTGCTGATCGGCTATGTCGGCCTGCTCTCGTTCGGCCACGCGCTCTATTTCGGCTGGGCGAGCTATCTGGCGGCGCATTCGGCCAAGGTCTGGGGCTTCCCGCCCGAGCTTGCGATCGCAACCGGCACCGCGACCGCCTGCCTGCTCGGCATCGTCGCGGGCTCGCTCGCGATCCGCCGCCAGGGCATCTATTTCGCGATGATCACGCTGGCGCTCGCCCAGATGATGTTCTTCTTCGCGCTGCAGATGAAGTTCACCGGCGGCGAGGACGGCATCCAGGCGGTGCCGCGCGGCAAGTTGTTCGGCACCATCGATCTCACCGACCAGACCAACATGTACATCACGACGGTCGTGATCTTCCTGCTCGGCTTCCTGCTGATCTATCGCATCATCCACTCGCCGTTCGGCGAGGTGCTGAAAGCGATCCGCGAGAACGAGGCGAGGGCGATCTCGCTCGGCTACAAGACCGACCGCTACAAGCTGATGGCCTTCGTGCTGTCGGCGACGCTTGCGGGACTCGCGGGCTCGACCAAGGCGATCGTGCTGCAGATCGCGTCACTCACCGACGTCGACTGGCCGATGTCGGGCGAGGTGGTGCTGATGGCGCTGGTCGGCGGGCTCGGCACGGTGTTCGGCCCGGTCGCCGGCGCTTTCATCGTCGTCGCCATGCAGAACTATCTGGCCCAGGTCGGGCAGTGGGTGACGGTGATCCAGGGCGTGATCTTCGTGATCTGCGTGATGGCCTTCCGCCGCGGCGTGATCGGCGAGATCGCGCATTATCTGAAGATCAAGCTGTAGCAACCTTTCGCAACGACTTGCGTGTGGCTCTGGGTCCCCGCTTTCGCGGGGACCCAGTCCTTTGCATCTCTCCTGTGCATCGGCGGGCTTGTTCGTGCCGTGTGCCTCCTCAATAATCTCCTCGAAAACATCGGGGCACAAAGGAACATACCCATGAGCGCTGAAGCCCGCTTGAAGCAACTCGGTCTCGTGCTGCCGCAGGTGCCGTCGCCGGTGGCGAACTATCTGCCGTACCGGATCGCCGGCAACCTGCTGTTTCTCGCCGGCCAAGGGCCGCGCGACGAGAACGGCAACACGCTGTCCGGCAAGGTCGGCGCCGACGTCACGGTCGAGGAGGGCTATCGCCGCTCCCGCATCATCGGCCTGCAGCTTCTCTCCACCATGAAGACCGCGCTCGGCTCGCTCGACCGCGTCGACACCATCCTGAAGATGCTGGTGATGGTCAACGCGGTGCCGGACTTCAAGGACCAGCCCAAGGTCGCCAACGGCATGTCCGACCTGTTCGTCGAGGTGTTCGGCGAGAACGGCAAGCACGCCCGCTCTGCGGTCGGCATGGGCTCGCTGCCGGGGCAGATTTCGGTCGAAATCGAGGGAATTGTCTCGATTAAACCTTAGGCAGCGGGGCGCGGTCGATCGATCCGCGCAAGCCCAACATCCGCTTTGAGAATTTCACGTGACGGCGTCTCTCTGGCGCTGCGCACGGCAGATTGGTCGTGTCAATAAGGCTGTGAATAACTTGTTGTGTGCCTGTGATTGGCAGATGCACGCATTGCTCGTGTGCGAATCCCGACTAAGCATCTTGCCTGTCGCTATCATGCGACAGGCGGATCGATCATGGCGCATCGTGAATTCGAGTGCCCTGTCCCGCGTATCTCGGAGCTTCCCCAAACCATGGTCCAGGCCACGGTCAAATTGGAAGCCGCAGCGTTGAAATGGCGGGCGCTCGCCGAGCGCCGGCGCGAGCATCACATCGAGCTCTATCGGACCGGCCGCTGGCGGCACTACTACACCGAGCAGCAATTTCTCATCGAGCTGCGCACCGCGATCGCGCTGGCGCAGCGCTGGGCCACGATCGCGCCGCGGCCCGAGGAGCGCGACGCCGCCGACGCGGTGACGCTCGACCGCGCCCGCACCGCCGAGCTGATGCGGGCGGTCGCGGAGATCGAGGCCGCTGCGGCGTAGCAGCGGCGTCGATATAGTCCTGCGTCGCTGCACACCCACCGCCGTCATTCCGGACGCCGCGAAGCGGCGATCCGGAATCCATAACCACGACTCGGGGTTATGGATTCCGGGTTCGCTCGCTTGAGCTCGCGCCCCGGAATGACCGCGGAGTGAGTGGCGACAGCAACGTTACGTCCGCAACAATGTTGACGGAGCTTGCAAACGAGATTGGTAAAGTTGACGGCCCTCTTGCTTGTCCTAAGGTCGGCCCGCCTTGCTCAGTAGAGGGCGCTTCATGAGGCGGTCATGCTGCGGAGCAGGGTGTGGCGCCCGAGGTTCTGGCCGACGCAGCCAGACCCACGGGTCGTCTCGGACCACCGCCCGCGCCGTCGCGAGACGGGGCTGCCCTTTAAGGGCTGGACGTGGACGGGCTGAAGGGCGGCGCCAATGCCGCCTGGATAGGGGCGAGGTTATGCTCGTCCGCCCGCGCCCGGAAGAGCGGTCCCGAGCCGAGAGACGCCACTGTGGAGCGCCGGAGGGCGCGCCTGCCGCTAACACGGCAGGCGGGGCGCCTTCCAAGAGGTGCCCAGACTATGACGTAGCGCCTGAACCGGCGCTCCGCTCCCTCTTTGGAGGGAGGAAGAAAATGAAGGCGGCGCCCCGCGCCTCACTGACACCCGGGGCCGACGAAACACGCCTGCATTCCGCCCCAAACCGCCCCGGCGAAGCCTGTGGAAATGTCCCGATCTTTATCAACAGCCGGGCGGCGCAGCGGCGCCGAAAACCCCCGAAAACCCAGGAGAAATGTGACATTGCGGACACACCCGACGAATCTTGCGGAGTTTTGGCTTGAAACGCCTAAAAAGGCGGCAACTGCCAAGTGAAACGTCTTGTGACAAATGACACCCGCGTGCTGAATTTTCGCCATAATAATTCAAGTGGAGCGGGGGCTCCGGTTTGGTTGATGGTCGCTGTCGCGTTCTCGGAGTTGTCGAGACCGTCCGTAACGTCAGCCTTGCTTCCGAGCTACGCACGACGGGAAGGGGCTGCACTATGAAGAAAGTTACGCTCGCGGCGGTTGCCGCTGCTCTCGCGCTCTCGGCGACCTCGGCGTTCGCCGCCGACATGCCGGTGAAGGCGGTCAAGGCTGCGCCGCCGCCGCCGGCCTGGGACATCGCCTTCGGTTCGGCGATCGCCAGCGATTACGTCTGGCGCGGCATCACGCAGTCGAACCACAAGCCGTCGGTCGCGGCCTACTTCGAGCCGCGCTACAACATCAACAAGGACATGCAGCTCTACGCCGGTATCGGCGGCGCCAGCATCGACTTCCCGAACCGCGCCGCGGCGGAAATCGACTTCTACGCCGGCTTCCGGCCGACGTTCGGCAAGTTCGCCTTCGATTTCGGCGCTTGGTACTACTATTACCCGGGCGGCCAGTGCTTCAACGCGGCCTCGCCGGTCTGCTCGCCGAGCGGCGGCGTCGCTCCGCAGAATCTGCCGAACGGCAACGTCGCCAAGGCTGACTGGAGCTTCTGGGAAATCTTCGGCAAGGTGAACTACTCGGTCACCGACCAGTTCGTTCTCGGCGCCTTCGTCTACTACTCGCCGAACGTGCTCAACACCGGCGCCGATGGCGTCTACTTCGGCGGCAATGCCAAGTACACCTTCCCGGCGCTCGCCAACGGCGTGCAGTTCTACGCCTCGGGTGAAGCCGCCTACTGGGATCTCGGCAAGAGCGACGCCTTCTACGGTCTGCCCGGCACCGCGTTCGCCACCGGCATTCCGTACAAGAGCTACACCACCTGGAACCTCGGCATCGGCTGGACCTACAAGGTGTTCACGGTCGATCTGCGCTACATCGACACCGATCTGTCGAAGGGTGATTGCAACGCCTTCACCAGCGATCACACCGCCGCGGGCACGACCAACGTGACCAACATCAATCCGGGCGGTCTCGGCTCCAACTGGTGCGGCGCGAGCTTCGTGGCCCGCCTGTCGGCCGACCTCACGGTCAACACCAACCTGAAGTAAGCGCGAAAGCCTTCTTCCCAAAAAAGCAGGCGGCGGCCGCAAGGTCGCCGCCTGTTGCTTTTGGGGAAACACTGTTCGTTGCGGTGAAGAAACTTGCGTCGTCGATCCGCCGGTTGCATGTCAGCCGTCATGATCGAACGCAAAACGCTGCCGGTGGCGATCCCCTTCGCGCCGTCGATCATGCTGGTGATGGGCTCGCCCAAGGCGAAGCCCGCCCAGCCCCGCGGCGCCCACGCGTTGGCGGCGAGGACGCTACTCCGCCGCGGACGAAATCGCGGCTTCGCGCACGCGATAGTGCTTCTCGTCGCGCTCCAGCGTGAAGCGCTTGCGATGGAACGCGGCGAGCGTCGAGCGGTGGCCGATCGAGATGATCGCGGCGCTGGGCAGCCGCTCGGCAAGCAGCCGATAGAGCTTGGCCTCCGACGGCTCGTCGAGCGAAGCGGTGGCCTCGTCGAGGAACAGGTAGTCCGGCTGCTCCAGGATGGCGCGCGCGATGCCGAGCCGCTGCTGCTCGCCGAGCGACAGCATCCGGTTCCAGTGCGCCTCCTCGTCGAGCCGCGGCGCGAGCGCGGGAAGCCCGACCGCCTCGAGCGTCTCGGTGAGCTGCTCGCGGCTGTAAGCCGTCGGCTCGGCCGGATAGGCGATCGCCGCGGCCAGCGTGCCGACCGGGAAATACGGCCGCTGCGGCAGCATCATCACGCGCGCGTCCTTCGGCACCGTGACGCGGCCCGAGCCGAACGGCCAGATGCCGGCGATGGCGCGGAACAGCGTCGACTTGCCCGAGCCCGACGGCCCGTTGAACAGCACGGCCTCGCCCTTCGGCAGCACGACGCGATCGGCGCCGACCAGCGATCGCCCGCCGCCCGGCAAAGTCACCTCGACATCGGCGAGCTCGACCGCGCGGCCGTCCGCCTTCGGCTCGACCTTGACCCCCGACGGCGCGACTGCGGCGGCGCGTCCAGCTTCGACGGCGTGCCCGAAGCCATCGAGCCGGTCGATCACGGCGAGCCATTCGGCCAGCGTGCGATAGACCGAGGAGCTGACGAAGTAGGACAGCGCACCCTGCACGCTGCCGAAGGCGGATGCGGTTTGCATCAATCCGCCGAGCTGCATGGTGTGGGCAAAATAGGCCGGTGCGCAGACGATGAACGGAAATATGTTCGACACCTGCGCAAAGCCGCTGGTGAAGAACGTTACTTTCTTGGTCCGGCGCATGATCAGCATCCAGTTGCTCATCAGCCTGCCGAACCGATCGAGCAGCCGCTGTTTCTCGGCCGGTTCACCTTCCAGCAGCGCAATCTGCTCGCCGTTCTCGCGAACGCGGACGAGGTTGTAGCGGAAGTCCGCTTCGTAGCGCTGCTGCATGAAGTTGAGGCCCACCAGCGGATGGCCGATCCACTGCACGATCACGGTGCCGAGAATCGAATAGATCAGCGCCGCCCAGACCAGATAGCCAGGAATCGAGAAGTTGATGCCGAACAGCGTGAACGGCGCGGTCGCCGACAGCTCCCACAGGATGAAAACGAAGGAGCCGAGCGTGACCACGGAATTGAGCAGGCCGAGAGACAGGGCCAAACCGCTCTCGATGAACTGCTTGATGTCCTCGGAAATGCGTTGGTCGGGGTTATCGGCGGCGTCGCCGAGCAGCTGCATGCGGTAGTGATTGGCGCCGGCGAGCCAAGACCCGAGATAGTGGTCCGTCATCCAGCGTCGCCAGCGGATCTGGAGCCACTGGTTGAGATAGAGCTGATAGACCGAGAGCACGATAAAGATTGCTGCGAGCAGACAGAAGAACAGCATCTCGCTGACGAATGCATCCCAATTGTATTCCTGCAGCGCATTGTAGAAGCGGTTGTTCCACCGGTTGATCAGCACATCGATGGCGACGCGTCCCAGCTCGATCGCCACCACGGCGATCAGCAAGGTGATGCCGGCGCGGCGGTCTTCGGATCGGAAATACGGGATGGCCAGCCGCCAGATGATGGCGAGCTTCGAAACAAGGGCTTTCACGGGTATCTCCTATGCGGCGCTGCGGCAAACGAGCGCGGACGCGGACCTGGCGCGGACCTCGCCACGGACGTGACTAAAGACCAGACCGCGAATGTTCGACCAAAGTTGAACGGAATGCGTCCGGCCATCTCACGCAAAATAGGCCCGATCGCGGCTTTCCGGGAGGCCTACGGCTTGTGAAACAATGGTAACCCGGTAAAACTGTAGACAACCCGGCGGAATAGGATGCTTCCGTCAGGGTAAGTAATCACAAGCGGGCGGCGGTCAGCGTCGCTCCAGGCTACGACCAAGTCCTAAGGGAGGGACGACGAATGAGCAAAAATCCAGACTCGAAGACCGCCAGCCGCCGTAAATTCCTCATGGCAGCAGGCGCCACCGCAGCTGCGACGGTGGCCGCGCCGGCCGTGAACGCCCAATCGGGCCCGATCAGCATGCGCTGGCAGAGCACGTGGCCGTCGAAGGACATCTTCCACGAATTCGCCCTCGACTATGCCAAGAAGGTCAACGACATGACCGGCGGCGACCTCAAGATCGAGGTGCTTCCGGCCGGCGCCGTGGTGCCGGCGTTCCAACTGCTCGATGCCGTCTCGAAGGGCGTGCTCGACGGCGGCCACGGCGTGCTGGTCTATCACTACGGCAAGCAGACCGCGCTCGCGCTGTGGGGCTCGGGTCCCGGCTGGGGCATGGACGCCAACATGCTGCTGTCCTGGCACCGCTACGGCGGCGGCAAGGAGCTCCTGACCGAGCTCTACAACTCGGTCGGCGGCAACGTCGTGTCGTTCCCGTACGGCCCGATGCCGACGCAGCCGCTCGGCTGGTTCAAGAAGCCGATCACCAAGGCTGACGACTTCAAGGGCCTGAAGTATCGCACCGTCGGCATCTCGATCGACGTGTTCACCGGCATGGGCGCCGCCGTCAACGCGCTGCCGGGCGGCGAAATCGTCGCCGCCATGGACCGCGGCCTGCTCGAGGCGGCCGAGTTCAACAACGCCTCGTCGGACCGCGCGCTCGGCTTCGCCGACGTCTCCAAGGTCTGCATGCTGCAGAGCTACCACCAGAACGCCGAGCAGTTCGAGATCACCTTCAACAAGGACAAGTACAACGCGCTGCCGGCCAAGATGCAGGCGATCATCGCCAACGCGGTGGACGCGGCGAGCGCCGACATGTCCTGGAAGGCGATCGATCGCTACTCGCAGGACTATGTCGAGCTGCAGACCAAGGACAACGTCAAGTTCTACAAGACGCCGGACGCGATCCTGAAGCAGCAGCTCGATATCTACGACGACGTCGTGAAGAAGAAGCAGGCGGACAATCCGCTGTTCAAGAAGATCGTTCAGTCGCAGATCAAGTTCGCCGAGCGTGCGGCGCGCTGGGAGAACGACACCGTCGTGAGCCGCAAGATGGCGTTCGATCATTACTTCGGTGCCAACGGCGCGGCGAAGAAGATCTGACGGCACGCTGAACTGACGAGGCACCATTCGGCTGGGCGACCGGATGGTGCCTTGTTGTTCCTGTTTCACCCGCATTCAGCGGCAAACTTCATGAACGTCCAGAAACTGCTCCACGGCATCGACGCGATCAGCACCTGGGTCGGCAAGGCCGCGGCGTGGCTGATCATCATCCTGATGACGGTGGTCTGCGTCGAGGTCTTCAAGCGCTACATCCTGAACGCTCCCACGGCCTGGATATTCGATCTCGACAACATGCTGTACGGCTCGCTGTTCATGCTGTGCGGCGCCTACACGCTGGCGCAGAACGCCCATGTTCGCGGTGACTTTCTCTACAGCTCGATGAAGCCGCGCACCCAGGCCATGCTCGATCTGGTGCTCTACATCGTGTTCTTCGTCCCCGGGATCGCCGCGCTGATCTATGCCGGCACCTACTTTGCCGCGGATTCCTGGCGCATCGCCGAGCATTCCAACGTCACGGCGGACGGACCGCCGGTCTATCACTTCAAGACGGTCATCCCGATCGCAGGCGCCTTTGTGATGCTGCAAGGCATCGCCGAGATCATGCGCGCCGTGGTCTGCCTCAAGACCGGAGAATGGCCGAGCAGGCTTCACGACGTCGCAGAGATCGACGTGGTCGGGGAGCAGCTCGCCAACAGCCAATACGTGGACGCGGAATCGCGCAAGGTTGCGATCGAGCGCGCCAAGGAAATCGACGAGGTCGCGCGTCAGCGCGGCATGGGGGGAGACCTCAACAAATGAGCGATCCCGCACTCGGGCTCCTGATGCTCGGCCTCATCGTGGTCGTGATCATGATGGGGTTCCCCACGGCGTTCACGCTGATGGGGCTGGGTATGTTCTTCGGCTATATCGCGTTCTACGACCCGACGCACCTGTTCACCGAGAACAGGGTGTTCGAGCTGATGGTCCAGCGCACCTACGGCGCGATGACCAACGACGTTCTCATATCCATCCCGTTGTTCGTGCTGATGGGATACGTGATGGAGCGCGGCGCGCTGGTCGACAAGATGTTCTATTCGATCCAGCTTGCGTTCCGGAACGTGCCGGCCTCGCTGGCGGTCGCGACGCTGATCGTCTGCACGTTCTGGGGCATCGCCTCGGGCCTGGTCGGCGCCGTCGTGGTGCTGATGGGCGTGATCGCCTTCAACCCGATGCTGCGCGCCGGCTACGACGTCAAGCTCGCCTCCGGCGTCATCACGGCCGGCGGCACGCTCGGCATCCTCATTCCGCCGTCCGTCATGATCATCGTCTACGCGGCGGTGGCCGGGCAGTCGGTGGTGAAGCTCTACGCCGCCGCGATGTTCCCGGGCTTCTTCCTGGCGCTGCTCTATCTCGTCTACATCATCGGCTGGGCGCTGATTAATCCCAAGATCGCGCCGAAGCTGCCGGAAGAACAGACCAAGGTCCCGGTGCCGGACTGGCTGCGGAAATTCCAGGCCAGCTATTCCAACAACATCTTCGTCGGTCTGCTGAAGGCGCTGGTTTCGCCGGGCAAGGCGATGACGCTCCAGACCGATCACGGCCGGCTGACCTATTGGGAGCTGGTGAAGAATCTCGCCGCCGCGCTCGTGCCCTTCATCCTTGTTGCCGGCACGCTGGCGACCGTGTGGTGGTATGTGGTGATCCATCAGCAGGTCGCGGCGGCCGAGGCCGTGTCCGGTCTCGAGCAACTCGGCACGCCGGGGCTCAGCGGTCCGGCCGCGTCGCCGTCCGAGCAGGGTCCGCCGCAGGGCTTCTATCTCTGGTTCGGCCTCATCGCTCTGCTCTGCGCGATCTGGCAGATCCGTTACTACATCCGGCTCGACGCCGAGCGTCTCGAGGTCATCAAGCTGCTCACCTCGTCGGTGATGCCGCTCGGCATCCTCACCGTGGTGGTGCTCGCCGTGATCCTGTTCGGCATCACGACCGCGACCGAGTCCGCGGGCGTCGGCGCGGCCGGCGCCTTCCTGCTCGCGTTCCAGGCCCGCACGCTCGACTGGAAGCGCACCAAGGAGGCGGTGTTCCTCACCGCCAAGACCACCGCGATGGTGTGCTGGCTGTTCGTCGGCTCGGCGCTGTTCTCCGGCGTGTTCGCGATCCTGGGCGGCCAGGCTCTGGTCGAGCAGTGGGTGCTGTCGCTGAACATGTCGCCGATCCAGTTCATGATCCTGTCGCAGGCGATCATCTTCCTGCTCGGCTGGCCGCTGGAATGGACCGAGATCATCGTGATCTTCGTGCCGATCTTCCTGCCGCTGCTCAAGCACTTCGGCATCGACCCGGTGCTGTGGGGCGTGCTGGTGTTCGTCAACCTGCAGGCCGCGTTCCTGTCGCCGCCGGTGGCGATGTCGGCGTTCTACCTGAAGGGCGTCGCGCCGTCGCACGTCACGCTCAACCAGATCTTCAGCGGCATGATGCCGTACATGGCCGTGATCGTGGTGTGCATGATCATCATGTATCTGTGGCCGGGCCTGACGCTGTGGCTGCCGAACTATCTGTACGGCGGCTGAGACCATTTGAAGCGTCGCAACAACTGTAGATGGGGTAACGGACCTCGGCCTTGCCGCCAAGCAAGCCGCTCGCTCGCTACGGCGCTGTCGGGTGGCGCGCTCGCTGCGCGGCTTGCTTGGCGGCAGGGTGGTCGTCCCTCAATCTGATGGTG
>Ga0209758_1000627_pt1 | contig 54156 bp, 45 predicted proteins | sample AraplaMF_Col_mMF_FD_184258 | JGI IMG/M metagenome (GOLD analysis project Ga0209758, IMG submission 184258) | Arabidopsis root microbial communities from the University of North Carolina, USA - plate scrape MF_Col_mMF (SPAdes) (version 2) | ecosystem: Host-associated > Plants > Roots > Endosphere... | reverse complement strand
CACATAGCGCGATCGGCAACAAGGTGCCGATTTCGCTGATGAACGGCTCATCGGCACCCCCGCCGAGCTGAGCCTTAACCCCGGAAAATTCCAGCTCCCGCTGGCCCAAAATCGGGTAGCACTTCACAATGGGCCAGAGCTTACTTCAAAATGGATTATTTCAACGGGGCAAGGTCAACATAGATCGAACGATGTTGTCCTTCATTTCAACGCTGTGATATATCGGCCACCGTCCGATGTCTGCTGTGTGTTATGCGGTTGCCTCTAAGACGTTGGTCCTGATCCGTGCTAAACACCTTTTGCAACTCAGAAGGTCTCACTCTCATAGAATATGAAAATTCTGTTCTTTAGTCCCCATGCTTATTTTTCTGTTCACGCTTTACCGGAAGCGCTTGTTGCCGAGAGCCTTGTGTCCGCTGGCCATCAAGTCGTTGTCGTCGGCTGCGACGGCCTTCTGAACCGCCACTGTCTGGCCATGTACAATGTCGCAGTGGACGATACCGAGCGGAAGGACCGCATCTGCCAAGCATGCAGGCGAAATCGAGACGCGATTTCTCGAGAGTTCAATTTTCCCATTCTGCTTCTCGACCGCTACCTGAGTGCAGCAGAGCGTGGCGAAGTTCAGCGGGCGATGGATGGACTTGATCCTGAAACGTTCCTCGCATGGAAGATCGACGACATCCCGATCGCGCGGTTTGCTCTCTATGAGTTCTGGCTCAATCACAAACTGTCTTCGTCGAATATTCCGTCCGAGCTTTGGACAGAATATCTGGCTATGTTTGGCAATGCATTGTCAGCCTATTATGCAACGAAACGCCTGTTGGCCGAACAGAAGCCGGATCGGCTCACGACTTACAATTCCCTTTACAGCGTCAATCGCGTCGCTTGTGCGGTAGCAGAGAAACTGAATGTTCCCAATTTCGCGCTGCATGCCGGACGGCACCATCAGCGTCGCCTGCAGCAAATGACGATCTTCCAAGGGATCGGAACCGGAGTTCTCGTCAATCGGCAGCCAGAAGTCGACCTCTACCGCTCGACACCCTGTGATTTGCGCCAGGTCGAGATGGTGAGCGCCCACGTGCGCGAATTGCTGAAGGCTACATCTCCCTGGGTGTATTCGATCCGCAGCAACAAGTATGCGTCTGCGGATCTGCGTGCCCGTTTTGAGGTGAGCGACGATCAGAAGGTGTTGGTCGCGGTCATGCGATCCGGTGACGAGCGTTTGGCGGCAAGCTATGCCGGGATCACGCACTATGACGGGCATCCGCTTTTCGAGGATCAGTATGAATGGCTTGTGTGGCTAACCGAATTCGCGCGGCAACATCCTGAATACATATTGATTTTCAGGGTTCATCCGCGCGAGTTTCCCAACAAGCGCGAACAGGTCACTTCGCAGAATGCGCTTCGGCTCCTGAGTTTTATTGAAACATTGGATAAGCCACCGAATTTACATATCAATCTTCCGCAGGACAATTTGTCATTGCACGACCTGTTGAAGATCACCGATGTATTGTTGAACAATACGTCCACGGCTGGGCTTGAAGGTTCCTTGTTCGGAATTCCGGTGGTCGGTGCAAACGAAGAAGTCTTTGCTTTCGATCGCGCGCTGCAGGTAGAGCCCTCATCGAAGGTCGAATACGTAGAACAGATCAAAACCGCTGCCGAAAGCGGATGGTCCTTTTCTCGCGTCGTCACCGCATATCGCTGGCTGAATTACGTAAACAGCGAGACGAGCATAGACATTTCAGACGGCTATAAGCCGGTTACTCCGTCCGCCAGGCGGAGCGTCAGGGCATTTTTCAGACTGGGTCGTGAGATCCGCCGAGTCCTGGGATTAAAAGGCTATTTCCCTGAGGTGAAAGGCCGCTCTCGTCCTCTGAAAAATGCAGCGAAATTGACATATGCAATCGTCAACGCGAAAGACAGCCATATAGGAGCCTTTCCAATGGAGGCAGCGGGCGATCCTACGGTAGAAGGTGAACAGATCGCTCAAGACTATAGGTCAATTATGGAATCGATTTGCGATCCGAACGACGAGCTTTTTCGCAGCCGATTTGAATGCGTGATATCACAGCGGGATAAGGCCTGAAGTTGGCTATCGGGCCTGCAGGTATCCGCAGTCCCGCCGGTACCCTGGCGATTGTATGATTTGATATGAGACATGATGCGCGCGATATTTAGTTTGTTCGTTGAACTCGTCGGTTATCGCGGTATCGCCGCTATGGTGGGATCGTCGCTCGCGTTGTCGTTTGTCGAGTTCATCGGGCTTACTTTGGTCTTTCCGTTCCTGAAATTGGTAACGGATCTTTCGTTCCGCGCCAGCGTCATTAGTCGGCTCCACAGCTGGGGTCTGGATATTCCCCAGAGCGCCGGCAACGAACTGGTCATCGGCGTCGGCGTTGGAATGCTGGTACTTTTCATTCTCAGAGGCGTCATTCAGGTCTGGCTGATCAGACGACAGGCAGCCATAGCGGCCGATGCCAACCGTGAAGCCAGCCAAAGGTTGATCGAAAAGATCCTGTACTCTCGCTTCCAGCTGTTTCAGGAAAATGGCGTAGTAAAGCTTGCCGGGATATCGCAGACGAATACGACGCATGCCGCCCTGCTGTTTCTTGCCGGTGCTTCACTGGTCAATGAAACAGTTCTTCTAGGTTTCGTGCTGGTTGCTGCGCTGGCACTCGCGCCTCTTGCGACGCTGGGCATCATTTTTGTTCTGTTCTTGCTTGGTTTGATCTATTTCCGTCCCTTGTCGCGTCGCATCTCTGTAATCGGCAAGCAGACCCAGGAAATGGATCACGCCCGTCATCGCTTTGTGTTCGCAATGACGAGCGCCATCCGCGACATCAAAATCATGGGACTTGAGGCGACATTTGCCAAGCAAAACAAATCGATAACTGATCATCACGTCGATCTTACGGCAGACTACAGTGCGACCGCTGCAGTTCCGCGGATCAGCATCGAGGTACTGATGGTCTGCTGCGTGGTATTTTCCAGCATATGGCTGGTTATCAGAGGCGCGGATCTGGTGATGCTCGCGCCGGGTCTCGCAACGGCTGCCCTTATCGCCATGCGTGCGGCACCTGCATTGTCGCGACTGGCAAATGCCTATAGTGCGTTGCGCTACTCGCTCCCCTTTGTCGAAACTTTACTTGTCATGTGGCGTAAGGTTGAAGAATACCCGCAAAGACGGATTGACGACCAGTTTCATATGCATGGCGACCTCGCAGTAGAGGGCGTTTCTTTCAGCTATGGCGACACGAGGGTGCTGGAGAATGTCTCGCTGACACTGCCCCAAGGCACCGCTGTCGCGCTGATTGGTCCTTCGGGCTCCGGGAAGTCTACTCTTCTCGATCTGATTGCGGGATTGCAGGAGCCTCAAAGTGGTAGTTTCCGCGTGGGCGGGGCCTCCGTTCAGCCGTTTTCCAGCACAGGCTACAGTTCCCACATAGGCTATGTACCGCAGGCGATAGCGCTCTTTGACGCTTCGCTTGCGTTCAATATCGCACTGGAGGAAAGGCCCGATACTGATCAACTGAAATTGGCAATCAGACAGGCGCACCTGGATTCTTTCGTTGCAACTCTGCCAGAGGAACTGAACACAGTTCTCGGTGATGGAGGCCAGGGCATCTCAGGGGGCCAGCGCCAACGAATTGGTATCGCCCGCGCGCTCTACCGTCAGCCGAAATTGTTGATCCTGGATGAGGTGACAAGCGCCCTCGATCCCAAAACCCAAGCTGCGGTACTGGGGGAGTTGCTCGAACTCAGAGGGCAAACGACCTTGCTCATCGTCACTCACGACATGAGCGCGGTCGCAAACGTTGACCGCATCTACCGGCTTGATGGTGGCGCAATCCAACTCATTGATTGACTGAGCAACCTCGCAATGTGCATTAGGACATCCGAATGAAATTTAAGTCTGCCTTAAATCGCATCCTCGGCAGAGATTCGTTCATGGAACCTCAGCTTTGCTATGCCCAGGAAGGTGAGGATCTATTGCTCAACCGCTTCCTGGAAGGGCAGGAACAGGGGTTTTATGTCGATGTCGGAGCTCACCACCCGGTGCGCTTTTCAAACACGTATATGTTCTACAAACGCGGATGGCGCGGAATCAATATTGACGCGATGCCCGGATCGATGAAAAAATTCAATCAGGTTCGCCCGCGTGACATAAATCTGGAATGCGGCGTCGCCAGCGACAGCGCGACGCTGAAATTCTATCGCTTCAACGAGCCAGCGCTCAACACTTTCTCTCAAGTCGAAGCGGATCTGAAGAACAAACCGCCTTACGCGCTGGTCGACACCGTTGATGTACCAGTTGAGCCACTTGACGTTCTGCTCACGCGCCATGTCCCTGATGGCCAACAGATTGATTTTCTTTCAGTTGACGTAGAGGGAAAGGATGAGGAGGTGCTGCGTTCGAACGATTGGCAGCGTTATCGCCCTCGTTTCGTTTTGGCAGAGACTTTGCGCACAGATATTCTCGGACTCAACTCCTGTCCAATCGTGAAGTTTCTTGCTGAAGTCGGATATAAACCGATAGCCAAGGCTTACAACACCAGCTTTTTTGAGCGGACATAGTTTGACATCCCGGCCTGTTTGTAAGCTCAAGACAGCGAGCGGCCGCGTGGAACGCTCGAAGAGGCCGTGATCTGCAGGCCATAACAAGCTTGCCGCACTTAATAATCCGGCCTAAATCGATCGCGTGCCGCCGACGGTAGCTTGGCCCATTAACCTTTTAGTAAGTCAAACCTCGCTGCGCGCTAAAGAGGAATCTCCATGGTACGTCCGATAACGCAACTCTCACATCTGGAACGTCTCGAAGCCGAAGCGATTCATATCTTTCGGGAAGTCGCGGCAACGTTTTCCAATCCGGTGATGCTATACTCCATCGGCAAGGATTCCTCCGTGATGTTGCATCTTGCAATCAAGGCTTTCTATCCTTCCAAGCCGCCGTTTCCGCTGCTTCATGTCGATACGACCTGGAAATTCCGGGAAATGATTGCTTTTCGGGATCGAATGGCGGCAGAGCTTGGTTTCGATCTGATCGTTCACATAAATCCTGACGGTATCGCCGAGAATATCAGCCCTTTCTCACACGGCTCGAGCCATCATACGCATGTCATGAAGACGCTTGGGCTTCGGCAAGCGCTGGACAAATACGGCTTTGACGCCGCATTCGGTGGTGCTCGCCGCGACGAGGAAAAATCTCGTGCCAAGGAACGGATCTTTTCCTTCAGAAATCAGAGCCACGGCTGGGATCCCAAGCGTCAGCGCCCGGAAATGTGGAAGACCTACAACACGCGCGTAAACAAGGGCGAGTCAATCCGCGTATTCCCGCTGTCGAATTGGACCGAGCTGGATATATGGCAATATATCCTCAAGGAAAGAATACCGATTGTACCGCTTTACCTCGCGGCAAAAAGACCTGTGGTCGCACGCGATGGCAACCTGATCATGGTCGATGACGAACGGATGCCTATACAGGACCACGATGAGGTGCAGGAGAAGACGGTGCGTTTCCGGACACTTGGCTGCTATCCCCTCACGGGAGCGATCGAGTCCGACGCGGACACACTTGAGAAGGTTGTGGCGGAAATGCTCACTGCGCGCACCTCTGAACGCCAAGGCCGAATGATTGATAGTGACGAAGCTGCATCGATGGAGAAGAAGAAGCGTGAGGGATACTTCTGATGGCTGACACTCACGCCAACCCCAGTACCGGAAATGTAGCAGCCTACCTGCAGGCGCAGGAGGAAAAATCCTTTCTGCGCTTTCTAACATGCGGCTCCGTTGACGATGGAAAGTCGACATTGATCGGGCGGCTCCTCTACGACACCAAGCTAATCTTCGAGGATCAGCTGGCGGCATTGGAAAATGATAGCCGCCGGTTTGGTACCACCGGTGGCGCGATCGATTTCGCGCTGCTTGTTGATGGCCTTGAAGCGGAACGGGAACAGGGCATCACGATCGATGTAGCCTACCGCTTCTTTGCCACCGAGAAACGCAAGTTCATCGTGGCAGATACGCCAGGCCATGAGGAATATACGCGTAATATGGCGACAGGCGCGTCGACGGCCCACCTTGCCGTTGTCTTGGTCGACGCAAGGCGGGGTGTGCTTCCTCAGACTCGCCGGCACAGCTTCATCGCATCGCTTCTCGGCATCCGGCACATAATTCTTGCTGTCAACAAGATCGATCTTGTCGATTTCTCCAAGCCGGTCTTCGATCGCATCGTCGAAGATTACCGCTCATTTGCAAAGGATCTGGGCATCGGGACGATCCTGCCGGTTCCGATATCGGCATTGAATGGGGACAATGTTATTACGCCTTCGAAAAACACCCCATGGTATGAAGGTCCGGCGCTTCTTGATTATCTCGAAACGATAGAAGTTGATCGCAACGAGGAAAGTCGACCGTTCCGCTTTCCGGTTCAGCTTGTTTCGCGACCCGATCTCGATTTCCGTGGATTTTCCGGGGAGATCGCTTCGGGCATGATACGTGTCGGCGATACAGTCGTTGTCGCCAAATCAGGCCAGTCGTCAAGAGTCAGCAGGATTGTCAGCTACGGCGGTGACCAGGACGAGGCGTTCGAAGGTCAGCCGGTGACAATCGTGCTCGAAGACGAGGTCGAGGTGTCGCGCGGCAACATGCTTGTCGATCCGAAAGCGCGCCCCTATGTCGCTGATCAATTGCAGGCGCACGTTGTCTGGTTCGATGCCGAACCAATGATCCCCGGCCGGAGCTATCTGCTCCGGACAGAGGCCGACAGCGTGAATTGCACCGCGACCGCCTTAAAATACGAGATCAATGTAAATACGTTCGCGCAGGAAGCTGCCAAATCGCTTCACATGAACGGGGTTGGCGTCTGCAATTTTTCGTGCGGGTCGCCGATCGCATTCGATGCCTACCAAGCGAACCGGGTCACGGGCAACTTCGTCATCATAGACCGCTACACGAGCAGGACACTCGGCGCGGGAATGATCGACTTCCCACTGCGGCGCGCTGAAAATGTTCATTGGCAAGCATTGGAAGTCAACAAGCGGTCGCGTGCGGAAATCAAGCATCAGAGGCCGGCTGTCCTGTGGTTTACAGGGCTCTCGGGCTCGGGAAAATCGACGATTGCCAACTGCGTCGAGAAAATTCTCCACGCCAGCGGCAAGCACACCTACATCCTTGACGGCGACAATGTCCGCCACGGCCTCAATCGGGACCTGGGTTTCACGAACGAAGATCGGGTAGAAAACATCCGCCGCGTCGCAGAAACAGCAAAACTGATGACGGACGCCGGCTTGATTGTCATCGTATCCTTCATCTCACCATTCAAGGCCGAGCGTCAACTCGCACGCGAATTGATGGAAGAAGGCGAATTCATCGAGATCTTCGTTGATACGCCGATCGAAGAATGCGCTCGAAGGGACCCCAAGGGCCTATACAAGAAAGCAGAGGCAGGCACACTCAAGAATTTCACCGGGATAAGTTCGCCTTACGAACGGCCGGAAAATCCGGAGTTGCATCTGCACACCCTCGGTCACCAACCGCTGGAGCTGGCTGAGCGTATTGTGGACTTCCTGGCCGCGCATCGACACACGAACTGAAACGGAAAAAAAATGGAGGGCAGTTCAATTTTTGAGCTGCCCTCCATCCAAATACTAATACCCTAGCTCACTTGTACGAGCTGAATATCTCGCAAACCTTCTCTATATCCGCAGTCGTGTGCCCAAACGAGATCGGCAGGCTCAGCTCCGTCCGGTGCAGCTCGTCGGCAATTGGATAGTCGCCGCTCAAAATGCCTTTCATCGCCTGCTGCCGATGGGGCGGTATCGGATAATGGACTTCCGTTTTCACCCCATGATCAAGGAGCCACTTGCGCAGGTCGTCACGATCATGATGGCGGATGCCAAAAATGTGGAACGTGTCATGTTCCCTGGGTCGACGAACAGGCTTGAGCACCCATTCCGGCAGACGCTCGAAGTAGATGTCGGCTAGCTGCCGCTTGTGTTCCGTCATCCGCTCGAGATGACGAAGCTTCACACGCAGCATGGCAGCCTGGATCTCATCCAATCGCGAGTTCACACCGATATATTCGTTTTCGTATTTTCGCTTGGAGCCGTAGTTGCGGGTATGACACAGGCGATCCGCCAAGGCGTCGTCATCGGTAACGATCGCGCCGGCATCTCCCAATGCACCAAGATTTTTGGTCGGATAGAAGCTGAAGCATCCGGCAATGCCGAAGGTGCCGCTCAGCTTGCCGTCGTAGCGAGCGCCATGCGACTGGGCACAATCCTCGATGATCTGCAAGCCATGCTCGTTTGCAAATGCCGCGATCTCGGTCATTCGGCAGACCTTGCCGAAGAGATGCGTAACGCATATAGCGCGCGTATTCTTGGTAAGTACTGCAGAGAGACGCTCCGGATCGATATTGAATGTCTCAAGTTCCGGCTCGACAAGCACCGGCCTATGGCCGGCGCGCAGTATGGCGAGGATGGTCGCGATATAAGTATTTGACGCGACCATGATTTCGCTGCCCGGCGGCAGGTCGAGCGCCTCGATGGAGAGGATCAGCGCATCCAGTCCATTTGCCACACCAATGCAATGCTTGCGTTCTGCAAAGGCCGCAAACTCTGCTTCGAAAGCGGAGACTTCATTTCCGAGAACGTACCACCCCGAGCGGATCACCCGTGAGGCAGCAGCCTCCAGGTCATCCATCAGCGCTCTGTTTGCCTGCGCAAGACTTTCATATTCGATCATTTTACAGCCGCTTATAGGGAGTGTGGATGTAATCGGCCTTGTCGTAGCCATGCGAGGCGAATACCAGCAGGATCGAACCTCGGCCAAAGCTCATCTCGTGCCAGTCCTTCGGCTCGACAAGCAAGCATTCGTCGGGCGAGGATAGATTGATATCTTCTTGCGTCTCACCGTCGTCCATTAACACGGTAACCTGACCGGCAAGCGCCACTAGTGCTTGGCGAGTCTCATGATGACGGTGCCCACCGCGCTTCTGACCATCGGCGCCATAAATCCAAAAACTCCGGACGACCGAAAAAGGCAGAATGCCATCCATGACTGTCAGCATCCCGCGCGGGTCGGACATCGTCGGTAACTTGATCAGTTTAAAAGCAGACAAGGTCAGATTTCCAGTTTGCCGATTCAAGCGGACGGAAAATGCGGAGCCGGTTCATGGACAAGGTTGATCAGGTACCGACCGTAGGAACTCTTTGCAAGAGGAGCTGCGAGCCTCAGCAACTGCTCGGCGTCTATATATCCCAGGTGAAAGGCGATTTCCTCAGGACATGCAATCTTCAATCCCTGACGTCTCTCGATGGTGGCAATGAATTGGCTAGCTTCGAGGAGTGAATCATGGGTGCCGGTATCGAGCCATGCATGCCCTCTACCGAGAACTGCCACGTTCAACGTGCCTTCTGTCAAATAATGCCGATTGATGTCGGTAATTTCCGTTTCACCTCGTGGCGACGGCTTCAGGCCGGCTGCAACGTCCACCACATCATTGTTGTAAAAATATAGCCCTGTGACCGCGTAAGAAGAGCGAGGCTTGGATGGCTTCTCCTCTAGGCTGAGCACCTTGCCATGGCTATCAAATTCCACGACTCCGTACCGTTCCGGATCATGAACATTATAGGCGAAAATGGTCGCCTCGGACGACCTTTCCGAAGCCGCCGACAAGTCATGAGTTAAGAGGTTGCCATAGAAGATATTGTCGCCAAGCACCAATGCGGTTGGCGCTCGCCCGATGAATTCTCTGCCAATCGAGAATGCTTGCGGAATACCCTCTGGCGCGGCTTGTATGGCATACTGGAAATTCAATCCCCATTGTGCGCCATCGCCAAGGAGCTGTTCAAAACGCGGTGTGTCCTGCGGCGTCGAGATAATGAGAATGTCCCGGATGCCAGCCAACATCAGCGTGGATAGCGGATAGTAGACCATCGGCTTGTCGAAAACCGGCAAAAGCTGCTTGGAAATGGCAAGCGTCGCTGGATGAAGCCTTGTGCCGGAGCCGCCGGCGAGCAGAATGCCTTTACGCTGAATTTTCATCGAAGACACGATACCTCCCGCAAGGATCCGATTCCCGTGGACCCGCTAAACCGCCGAGTACAACCGATCTAGAGCCTTGCTCACTACAGATAGTTCGGGCGGCATGCAATGCACTCGGCCGAGAAAGAGCATATGGCGAATTTTCAATTGCCTTCGGGCATTGACAACCATAAGTAATCGGTTGCCGCGTCACCTGACGATCTGCTAGACCTTGCGCAGCAAATTTGAATCGAATGTCAGAGTAAACCGATTTCATGATGTCTGAAGCCACACCCGATCCAATGCGCCCGCGGGTGAGCCTGATAACCGTTTGCTGGAACGCTGAGCAGACGATATCCGACACGCTGAGATCCATTGACAGCCAAACCTATCGTGATTTCGAGCACATTATCGTTGACGGTGGCTCAACGGATTCAACACTCTCTTTCGTCGCAGCGGCAAACCACGAAAACCGGCGTGTGTTTTCTGGTCCGGACGCAGGAATTTATGATGCGATGAACAAAGGAATCGGCCTTGCTCGCGGTGAAATCATAGGTTTTTTAAACGCTGACGACGTTTTCGAGAGCAACAACACGCTTGCGACGGTCGTGGCGGAACTGAAGGATGATGGGTATGACGCCTGCTACGGCGACCTCATTTACGTTTCCAATCGTCATCCGAACCGGCAAATGCGTTACTGGAAATCCTGCGAATTCAAATCCGGCTTATTTGGACGTGGATGGTGCCCCCCGCATCCCACCTTTTATGTGCGGCGCCAGGTTTACGAAAAATTCGGCCGGTTTGACTTGCGTTACAAACTCGCGGCAGATGTAGAACTAATGATGCGGTTTCTGGAAATAGGCCACATCAAGGTAAGGTATATTCCGCATGTTCTAGTGAGAATGCGGTTGGGTGGTGCCACGAACAAAAGCGCCAAAAATATATCGCGGCAGAATGCCGAGATACTTCATGCTCTCAAAGAACATGGTTTCAAAGTCTCGTTGGCTAGATTTTGGGTATCCAAAGTCGTCAATCGATTCATGCAGTTCCTCACACGAAACAAACCGCGGAATCCACCGCGACCCGATGTTGGTTCGCTGACATCTTGGAAAAGCGGTTGAAATTTCGCCTCGACTCCGCAAAGCAAAGCTGGCGCGAAAACCGGCGCTGACGACAGAGAGCTCTATGGCTACGTATCTGAACGTCCGGACATTTTTCACACTGGGAAGAACTGCTGGCGCGGTAACATCGGCTCGGCTGTTTTCTTTATTGCTTTTCGTTATTTCTGCGAGAACGTTTACCCCAGCCGATAACTCGCTTTTCATTTATGCAATCACGATGGGCCAACTGCTCGTACAAATTGGGACGCTCGGCTGGCTAAATCTGATACGACGAGAAATGTCCCGTTCGGAGGACATAGAACCCCATACAGTCAAGGGGTTTATTTTGCGATCCTTCCAGGTGCCCATGGCCGCGATAGGGATTATCGCTTTGATTTTCGCGGCTCTTGCATTTTCTCAGGCAGAGGCCATCTACTTTAATATATATATCTATATATCTATCATTACTACGCTGTATTCTATTCTTTTTATATTTAGAGAATATCTAGCGGCTCTTGACTCGCCAGCATTCAGTATATTTAGCGCAGAGACACTTCCATTCGCCGTAACCGGAATAATTCTCTTCTACAGCGGTGACGCAAGTGTTACGCGGGCGCTTCTGTATTTTTCCATCGGCGCCGCCCTCGGCATCATGGCACAAATCCTGTTCATTGGGCGTCGCCTTAGGGAGTTTCTTTCCGTTCCGAACGCTACCTACAAAACGGCGCAGTGGAGCCGCATCGCTGCCTTTGCGCTTGTCGGCTTTGGCGGGCGGACTTTGCTCGACCGTATGGACACGATGGTTTTGCCGGCGCTTGCTTCCGCTAAAGATTTAGCTCTTTACAATTCGGCATCCCGAATTTCGAGCCTTTTGATAGTCGCGCCCATGGTTTTACTCCCCGTTTTTTCGCCGCGCCTCAGCAAAGCGTTTGCATCAGGTGATACAAATCAGCTGAAACGTGACATGGTCGTGCAGACCCTCCTCGTCGGAATATCTGTCCTACCGCTTGCTGCGCTCTTAATGGCGTTCCCCGGAGTGACTATGGACTTCGTGTTTGGAACGGAATATAGAACCGCCGGGAACCTCATCAATCTCATTGTTTTCTCGCAAGTTATGTTCGCACTATCGCTGCCGTGGAGCAATCTCTTGCTCATGAGCAATGGCGAGAAAGTTTACGCGGGTGGTCATCTAATCGCTCTAGTCATCGCGGGGATAGCTGCATTCGGATTGGCGGGGACTCTTGGCGCCTATGCAGTAGCCATTGCAGCGGCAGCAGCCAATACCTTCCTCTTCACCGCATTCTTTATCGCCGGCCTCTATAACCTGGCAAAGGGTGGACAATGATTGCTTTAAAATTGCTTTTGACCGCCTGCTTCGTGCTTTGCTGGTGGCGTTCGAAACGATCGACCTCGGCAGAGGTCAGCGATTTTTTCGTCCTTTCGTTCTTGATCATTTTCTTACCAGGCTATCTGTTCCTTCCAAGTGGCGAAACCACTCTCAACGGCCTGCACCTACCGGTCGCCGCGGCAGTTTCAGCTGAATACGGATTTAGCATGGCTCTTGCTTGTGGATCGCTGATTTTCGTCCTCAGGCGTTTCCTTTGGGATCCTGACCGGAATTTCGATGCACCAATACAATCGTCGGAAAAACCATCTCTTCTCTGGAGCTGGTCTGCAATTGCAATCTCAATGTGCATTTTTTTAGTGCTTTTACTGGATCCGGAATTCCGCGAATTTAAGTGGAATGTTCTGAGATTTATGACACTTAATTTCAATGGACCGGAATACCGGGTTTTGAGGAGTACAGGTTACAGTCACTCGTGGTTAATTGAGAGTATCGTCGGGCGCCTGCGCTTCACTATTTTTCCTATATTGCTCTGCCTAATAATCTATCCATTTATACAAAGAAAGATGCCCATAACTTGTCTAATTCTTTCTATACTATACTTCGTCTGCCTACCCGCATCTCTTTCAAAACTTCCGATCCTGTTTTTCGGCGGCTATTTTGTTCTTTTGTTTGCATACCGTTACCGTTCTTTCCTCGACGTCGGAACACTGACTATCATGAGTATCGTCTCGTCCGGCCTCGCTGTGTGTCTGGTGTCCCTGTTGTATTTTGCTCAATACCGAGGAGCCATCATGGAGGGGAGTCTGCAGCCGGTGCCACTAGCTCTAGAACGGATATGGGGCGAACCATACTCAATCGTCGTGCGATATTTTGCTGTATACCCAGATATGAAGCCATTTACCGGTTTTGGTGGAATTAACCTTATCGCACAAATGATAGGAGTGCCAGTTCGAATGCCTGATCTGGAAGTTGCTCAAGTTCTGATCGGACCAGATGGTGGCAGCAATCCAGGCGTGTTCTTCATCGGCGGCTATGCAGCGTTCAGCTACCTCGGAGTTATTATTTTCTCATTTCTCGGCTTCGGATTCCTTTGGTTGTTAGATGAAATTCAAAAGAAGATACAGACGCCCATCTTGAGGGCAACCTACTTCTCGACGATTGGGATGAACGTACTGTTCCTAAACCAAATCACCTTACAAACAGCACTCGTTACATACGGTCTCGCTGTGATTCCCATAACAATCCTACTCCTAGATCTTGCTGTGCGTCAGTTCGACGGTCAAAAAGGACGTGCGGGGAACAATCAGAAATAGCAGCGGCCCGCCTCAGACAAGCGCGAACATCGATACTGATGCGCCAAGTTCAAAGCAGGCTGCAATAAGGCGCTCTTTTGATCCCGCATCGAACCAGCGACGTTCATTCCGACCAACGAGCCGCACGACAAGTTTTTGCCCCTCGTCCATCAATTGGTGTCCACCTCGTTTAGGTGGACATCTCACGCCAAACCTCACTCAACTACAGAGGCTGCGGGGAAATTCGGGCTTACCCATGCGATACTCCCGTTTCAACTACGCATGAGATTCGTTGTTATGACAGATCCCATCTTACGCTTTACTTCGGGGGCCTCGGCTTCCCGGTAACCGGTTGTTCCAGCGAAACGCGCAGCTTAAACGGACGATGCGACGATATGTTCCGGCATAAAACGCAGTATTTCTTAATTACCATTTTGTTAACATTGATAAATTCTTAAAACTTTTGTAGGCCGAAAAAAGGCGGCTACTTTAGCCGCTCTCTGAAATTCTGGTTTTGGTGGCTTCTCAGCCCTTGGCCTTCAACACCAAAACTGGATCCTTGCTGTAATCGGCCGGAAAGATCTGCTTCAGGTTCTCGATCTTCGGCAGATCGTTATAGACGATATAGGGATAAGTCGGGTTCAGCGTCAGGAAATCCTGGTGATACTGCTCGGCCGGGTAGAAGCCGGTATAGTCGGTGACCTCGGTGACGATCGGCTGTTTGAAAACATGCGCCTTGTTAAGCTGGGCAATATAGGCTTCGGCGACCTTGCGCTGTTCAGGGTCGGAGATGAACAGCGCCGAGCGGTATTGGGTGCCCTGGTCCGGTCCCTGGAAATTGAGCTGCGTCGGGTTGTGTGCGACCGAGAAGAAGACCTGCAGGAGCTTGCCGTAGCTGACCTCTCTCGGATCGAAGGTCACCTTCACGGATTCGGCATGGCCCGTCGTGCCGGTGCCGACCGTTTCGTACTGGGCGGTTGCCGCTTCACCGCCGGCATAACCGGAAACGGCGCTTTTGACACCCTTCACATGTTGGAAGACGCCCTGAACGCCCCAGAAGCAGCCACCGGCAAAGACGGCCGTCTCCATGCCGGACCTGCCCGCCTCGTCGACAGCAGGGGCTGGAATAACGACGGCGTCTTCCGCCGCTTGGGCGACGACGGAACCGAGGCTGAGCGAAAGGGCAGCTACGGCTGCAAAAAGCGCGGCAGGGAACTTGCCTGATGTGGATATGGGCATGGGGGTTACCTTCGGGAACAACATCGCGAAATCTTCGCCGATGGACGAAAAAGCCGCAAATCACAAGCTGTTCACTCACACCGATGTGACGGTTGCACGAAAGCGAATGTGCGAAACCGGAACAGGCGGCAAGGTGAGTTGACAATTCCCTGGGGAGTGGGGACAGTGCCGGCCGGCTCAGAGCCAGCATCCGGGGGGAACCAATGTCTGTGCGCTCGTTCTTCGCTTTTTCCGTCATCGTCGCATTCGCGATTTTTGCCGGCCCGCCGGCTTTTTCTGCCGAGGCCAAGCGCGACATCGTCACTGTCAAGGACGCGGATTATTTCGGCTTCGACCTGCGCACCGAGCAGAACCTTTCGCTCGACCAGTGCAAGACGGCCTGCATCGGCGACAAGAGCTGCAAGGCCTTCACCTATAATCCCAAGGTGAAGTGGTGCTTCCTGAAATCCGATTTCAAGACGCTGAATGCCGCCCCCGGCGCGATTGCCGGCAGGATCGTCGAAACGACGGCAGCGAGCGCCCCGAAAGAGCCGGATATCGGCGCTGCCCCTCGCCTGCCCTTCCTCTCCGACGATCTCGTCCAGCAGGCCCGCGATTTCCGCAACGATCTGGCGCTGACGGACGACCAGCAAGGCCAGGGAGTCGACAGCCTGACCGCTGGCGCGCGCCTCGACTTGACCGGCGGCAATCTTTCCGATGCGCTGAAGGCCTTCCATGGTGCCCTGTCGATTACCCCTGACGACGGCGACCTCTGGATCGAGACGGCGCGTGCCGCCACCTCGCTCGGCGCGCCCGACAGCGGCATCTTCGGCCAGGCGGTCATCGACGCGCTGAACGGCTACCAGCTGACGCGCACGACCAACAAACGTGCCGATGCGCTGGCCGTGCTCGCCAAGGCCCTGGAAAAGAACGCCAACTTCCGCGATGCGCTCAATACCTACAAGGCGAGCCTGGCGCTCGTCGGCGCCAAGGATGTGCAGGCAGACTACCTGCAGCTCAAGCAGACGCAGGGCTTCCGCATCACCGAACATACGGTCGATGCCGATAGCGCCACACCGCGCGCCTGCGTCACCTTCTCCGAGGCACTGGTCAAGACGGTCGACTATGCGCCCTTCGTGACGCTGAACGGGGTTGCCCCCAAAGCGCTGGAGGCCAAGGACAAGCAGATCTGCGTCGAGGGCCTGAGCCACGGCGAGACCTACAAGATCGGCTTGCGCACCGGCCTGCCCTCCTCGGTCGATGAGGTTCTGGAAGCGCCTGTCACGATCGACGTCTATATCAAGGACCGCAGCCAGATGGTGCGTTTTACCGGCGACAGTTTCGTGCTGCCGTCGACGGCGCGCCGCGGCGTGCCGATCGTCTCCGTCAATATGGCATCAGCCAATCTGAAACTCTATCGCATCGGCGATCGCGGCATCGCGCCGCTTCTGACGAGCTCGCAGTTCCTGACGCAGCTCGACGGCTACAGCGCCCAGAACATCCAGGACCAGAGCGGCGAACTTGTCTGGCAGGGATCGATCGAGATCGCCAATGAACTCAACAAGGATGTCGTCACCAGCTTCCCAGTCGACGAGGCACTGCCCGAGCGCAAGCCAGGCATTTATGTGCTCGTCGCCACCCCGCCGACCGGTCCGGTGCAGGACTGGGATTCGCAGGCCACACAATGGTTTCTCGTCTCCGATATCGGCATTTCGACCTATGCCGGCACCGATGGTCTGAACGTCTTTGCCCGCTCACTGGCGTCTGCCAAGCCGATGGCCGGCGTCGAGCTGCAGTTGCTTGCCAAAAACAATGAAGTGCTCGGCACGGCGACGACCGATCAGAACGGCCGCGCCACCTTCACCGCCGGCCTGATGCGCGGCACGGCAGCGCTCACACCTGCCGTCATCAGCGCCAAAAACGGCACGTCCGACTACGTCTTCCTCGACATGACGCGGGCGGGCTTCGATCTCTCCGACCGTGGCGTGACCGGCCGCACCGCGCCGGGCGCGATCGACGTGCTACCCTGGACCGAGCGCGGCATCTACCGAGCCGGCGAAACCGTCCATGCAGCAGCCCTTGCCCGCGACACGGACGGCAAGGCGATCGAGAACCTGCCGCTCACCTTCATCTTCTCACGGCCCGACGGCGTCGAAGACCGGCGTATCGTCAGCCAGACGAGCAATCTCGGCGGCTATCAGGTGGACCTGCAGACACAGGAAAACGCCATGCGCGGCACGTGGACGATGAACGTCTATACGGACCCAAAGGGTTCGGCGATCGCGACCAAGACCTTTCTCGTCGACGATTTCGTGCCTGACCGTACCGACATGGAGATCAAGACCGACTCCAAGGAAATCGGCACGGATACGGCCGCGACGATCACTATTTCCGGCAAATATCTCTATGGCGCGCCGGCGGCGGGCCTGACGATTGAGGGCGATGTCGTCGTCAAGCCGACGCGCACAAACGCAGCCTATCCCGGCTACCAGTTCGGCCTTGCCGATGAAGAGGCGAGCGAGGATTCGCGCCAGCCGATCGACGGGTTGCCGGAACTCGACGAGAATGGCGAGGCTTCGACCGATCTGACGATCGGCGAACTGCCGGCAACGACCCAGCTCCTGAATGCCACCGTCTATCTGCGCATGCAGGAGCCGGGCGGCCGGGCCATCGAGCGGTCGCTGGACATCCCGGTCAAGACCGATGATGCCGCGATCGGCATCAAGCCGGAATTCGACGGAGATCTGCCGGAGAATGCGCTGGCGAATTTCACGGTGATCGGTCTCGATACACAAGGCCAGAAGCAGGAGATGAAGGGCCTGCGCTGGAAATTCTACAAGCTGCGACGCGACTATCAGTGGTATCGCGAAGGCACTGCGTGGAAATACGAACCCACCTATACGCCCGAAGAGGTCGCCTCCGGCTCGGTGGATGCGACGGCTGAAAATGGCGGGAAGATCCAGGCACCGGTCAACTGGGGCCGTTATCGGCTCGAGGTCGAAAGCCCTGATGCCGACGGCCCGACCTCCAGCGTCGAATTCGATGCCGGCTGGTTCGTGGCGTCGACCTCGACGGAAACGCCTGATGGCCTCGAAATCGCTCTCGACAAGGACAGCTATCATGTCGGCGAAACAGCCAAGCTGCAGGTCACGTCGCGTTACGGCGGCGAGTTGATGATCACGGCCGGCACGGAAAACCTGGTTGCCGTGCAGAATGCAACGATGGGTCAGACCGGCGGCGAGGTCGATATTCCCGTTACCGCCGACTGGGGTGCTGGCGCCTATGTGACCGCGACCCTCTTCCGACCGGGCGATTCGCTCGACACCCATATGCCGGCGCGCTCGATCGGCATCAAATGGCTGAAGGTCGACCCGGCTGAGCGAGCGCTGCAGGTCAAGATCGATACGCCTGAGAAGATGCTGCCGCGCGGGCCACTTGATATCGGCCTGCAGGTTGCCGGCGCGGGCGCAAATGAGGAAGCCTACGTCACGGTAGCCGCCGTCGATGTCGGCATTCTCAATCTCACGCGCTATGAGCCGCCGAATCCAGAGGACTGGTATTTCGGCCAGCGCCAGCTCGGCCTCGAAATCCGTGACCTCTACGGCCGGCTGATCGACGGCTCGCTGGGCGCGACCGGCAAACTGCGCACCGGCGGCGATGGCGGCGCAATCGCACTGCAGGCAAGCCCGCCGACGCAGAAGCTCGTCGCCTTCTTCTCCGGTCCGGTGAAGCTCGATGCCGAAGGCAAGGCGAAAGTCAGCTTCGACATTCCGCAGTTCAACGGCACGGCCCGCGTGATGGCGCTCGCCTGGACGAAGACCGGCGTCGGCCACAGCGCCAAGGATGTCATCATCCGCGATCCTGTTGTCGTCACCGCAAGCCTGCCGAAATTCCTGGCGCCCGGGGACAAGGCCAATCTGAGGCTCGACATTGCCAATACCGATGCGCCGGCCGGCAACTACAAGCTGACACTGACCGGCAACGAGGCGCTGAGCATCGACGGGCCTGCTTCGCAGACCTTGAAGCTCGAAGCCGGCGCCAAGTCCGACCTGACGCTGACGCTCGTCGGCGGCGAGCCGGGCGATGGCAGCGTGGCGATCAACCTGTCGAATGATCAGGGCCTGTCGCTCGACCAGGTGGTCGACGTGCCCGTGCGGCCGTCCTCGCTGCCGGTCACCGAACGGCGCGTCATTGCGCTTGCACCCGGCAAGAGCCTGACGATCGACAAGAACCTTTTGGCCGACAGCGTGCTGCCGGGGGCTTCGATCGCCGTCAACGTCACACGCTCGGCCGCCTTCGACGTTCCGGCTCTGCTGATGACGCTCGACCGCTACCCCTTCGGCTGCGCCGAGCAGACGACCAGCCGTGCCCTGCCGCTGCTCTATCTGGCCGAAGTCGCAAAGCAGGCCGGCATGGAACAAACCGATGACGACATCCACAAGCGCGTGCAGGATGCCATCTACCGGGTACTCTCCTATCAGGCCTATGCGGGAAGCTTTGGCCTGTGGGGGCCGGATTCCGGCGATCTCTGGCTCGATTCCTATGTCACCGACTTCCTGACGCGGGCACGCGAGCAGAAATACGACGTGCCGGATCACGCCCTGGTGCAGGCGCTGGAAAACCTCCAGAACTCGCTCTCCTACACGACGGACGTGAAGGGCAAGGGCGACGAAATCGCCTATGCTCTCTACGTGCTCGCCCGCAACAAGAAGGCTGCCGTCAGCGACCTGCGCTACTATGCCGACACGATGATCAACGACTTCCCGACGCCGCTCGCCAAGGCCCATATCGCTGCGGCACTGGCGCTCTATGGTGACGCGACCCGCTCGAAGAATATCTTCGTCGATGCGCTGCAGATGTCGAAACAGTCGATGGTGACCCGCGTGAACTTCTCGCGCACCGACTATGGTTCGGTGCTGCGCGATGGCGCAGCAATCCTGGCGCTTGCCGCCGAAAGCCGGCCGGTTCCGCCCGTCATTCCGGAACTTGCCAAGGCGGTCGCGCGGGAATGGGATCGCAGCAAATATACGAGCACCCAGGAACAGGCCTGGATGCTTCTGGCGGCGCGTGCCCTGCAAAAGGGCGACGACGATCTGAAGATCAACGTCAACGGAGCTGAGCGAACCGGCGCCTATATGGCGAAGATGACGGGTGACGCGCTGATTGACCATCCGCTAACATTGACGAGTGCCACGAGCGACACGGTTTCGGCCGTCGTCACGACGGTCGCCTCCCCCGTCAAGCCGCTGCCGGCCGGCGGCAACGGCTTTACCATCGAGCGGAGCTATTACACGCTCGACGGCGAGGAGGCCAATGTCAGCGAGGCACAGCAGAACGAGCGTTATGTCGTCGTGCTGCATGTGACGGAACAGAATGACTGGGCCTCGCGCATCATCATCACCGACCTGCTGCCGGCCGGCTTCGAGATCGACAATCCGAGCCTCGTCGACAGCGCCCAGATGACGAATTTCGACTGGGTCGGCGAAATGTCGGCCGCCCATACGGAGTTCCGCTACGACCGTTTCGTCGCCGCCTTCAACCGCGATGAGAATTCGGCGCGCGACTTCAACATCGCCTATGTGGTGCGCGCCGTCACCCCCGGCGTCTACGATCATCCGGCAGCGACGGTCGAGGACATGTACCGCCCCGATCTGTCTGCCCGCACGGCGACCGGCAAGATGGAGGTCGTAGCGGCTCAACAATGAGGCGGTGGCAGAAATTTGCGATCGGGACTGCGGCCGGCATTTTCATTGCCGGCGCAGGTCTTTTTGCGCTCGATGCCGCCGACCGGGCCTTTCCGCCGCCGCTCGAACAGGCAACAGCCGTCTCACCCGAAGTGCTTGATGCCGACGGGCAATTGTTGCGCGCCTTTGCAACGCCGGAGGGGCGCTGGCGGCTGAGGACACGCGTTTCCGACGTTGATCCGCAATTCATCCGCATGCTGATTGGCTATGAAGATCAGCGCTTCTACGCGCATTCCGGCATCGATGTCTGGGCGCTCGGGCGCGCCGCGCTGCAATTCGTCAGCAACGGCCGCATCGTATCCGGTGCCTCGACGCTCTCCATGCAGGTGGCAAGGCTGATCGAGCCGCGCGAGGGCCGGTCGCTTTCGGCAAAACTCCTGCAGGTCGTGCGCGCCGTGCAGATCGAGCGGCGGCTTTCGAAGGAAGATATCCTCGATCTCTATCTTACCCATGCGCCCTATGGCGGCAATCTGGAAGGCGTGCGCGCCGCGAGCCTTGCCTATTTCGGCAAGGAGCCGAAGCGGCTGACGGTAGCGGAGGCCGCCCTCTTGGTCGCGCTGCCGCAATTGCCCGAGAAGCGCCGGCCGGACCGGAACCTGAAGGCCGCCGAAGAGGCGCGTAAGCGCGTGCTCGACCGTATTGCCGTGGCCGAGGTCGTCGGCGACGGCGAGGCCGAGCGCGCCGAAGGGGTTGCAATCCCTGCCCGCCGGCTGCAGCTTCCAGCCCTTGCCGCTCATGTTGCGGAAGCTGCACTCCGCAAGGACCCGAAGGTGGTCCAGCATCAGACGACACTGAAGAAGCAGGTTCAGGCCGGTCTTGAATCCGTCGCGCGCGCCGCGACGCTGAAGCTCGGGCCGAAGCTGTCCCTCGCCATGGTGATGGCGGATGCCGAGACCGGCGAGATCGTCGGCGAGGTCGGATCGGCCGATTATTTCGATGCCAGCCGTTCCGGCTGGATCGACATGACGCGTATCAGCCGCTCACCCGGCTCGACGCTCAAACCCTTCATCTACGGCCTTGCCTTCGAGCAGGGGCTCGTCAGCCAGGAAACCATCATCGAGGATCGACCGGCCGATTTCTTCGGCTACCGGCCGCGCAATTTCGATATGAGCTACCAGGGCGACGTGACCGTGCGCGAGGCCCTGCAGCTCTCCCTCAACGTGCCGGCCGTCAAGCTGCTCGATGCGGTCGGCCCGTCGCGGCTTATGGTGCGTTTCCGTCGTGCCGAGGTCCGTCCGGTCTTGCCGCCGAACGAGACGCCGGGTCTGGCGATTGGCCTTGGCGGCGTCGGCATCACACTGAAGGATCTCGTGCAGCTCTATACGGCGCTTGCCAATCGTGGCCAGCCGGTCAGGATCGGCGACGGCGTGACGAGTGCGCCCGGCAAGATCGATGGTGAACCTTTGCTGGAGCCGGTCGCCGTCTGGAATGTCGCCGACATACTCTCGGGCGTCCTACCGCCGGCGGGCGCGCCGCAGCGCGGCATCGCCTACAAGACCGGCACGAGCTATGGCTATCGCGATGCCTGGTCGGTCGGTTATGACGGACGCTATGTGCTTGGTGTGTGGGTCGGACGGCCGGACAATAGCGCCGTACCCGGTTTGACGGGTTATGGCACGGCCGCACCCATACTCTTCGAGGCGCTTGCGAAATCCGGCATCGCCATCACACCACTGCCGCGCCCGCCGGCGGGCGCCGTGCGCATCGCCCAGACCGATCTGCCGATCAGCCAGCGGCGTTTTGCCGTCAATGCCAACGGGCTGCTCGCAGCGTCCGGCCGCGAGCCGGCGCCGCAAATCGTCTATCCGCCGGAGGGCGCCCATGTCGACCTTGGGGCAAAGGCGGGCGATCTCTCGCCACTGATGCTCAAACTGCAGGGCGGCCGCGCGCCCTTCCGCTGGCTTGCCAACGGCAAGCCGCTGCCCGATCTTTCCCGCCGGCGGACGCAAAGCTGGATGCCGGATGGCGGCGGGTATTCCAAGCTGACGGTCATCGATTCCATGGGCCGGGCGGCAAGCGTCGGCGTCTTCGTCGACTGACGGGAACAAAAGCGCTTCACAACCGTTGGAAGATGTCCCCTCCAACGGCAAAACGACTCCATGACGCTTCCCTCCGCGACCTACCGGGTCCAGTTCCGCAACGGCATGACCTTCGATCGTGCCTGCGGGCTTGTCCCCTATCTGAAGTCGCTCGGCATCAGCCACCTCTACGCCTCGCCGGTCTTCACCGCCACGACGGGCTCGACCCACGGTTACGACGTGACCGATGCCAACGAGATCGATCCGGGACTTGGCGGAAGGGCGGGCTTCGATCGCCTGACGGAGGCGCTGTCAGAAGCAGGCATGGGCCTGATCCTCGACATCGTGCCGAACCATATGGCTTGTTCGCTGGAGAATGCGTGGTGGCGGAGCGTCCTGGAGTTCGGCAAGCACAGCCCGTTTGCAGCCTATTTCGATATAGACTGGAGCGAACGGCTGACCCTGCCGCAGCTCGGCAGCAGTTTCGATGAGAGCCTCGCTGCGGGCGAACTGACGATTGCTATCGACGAGGCGCATGGCAATCTCGCGGTGGGCTATTATGACAGCCTCTTTCCGCTGAGCATGGAAAGCTACGCCCAGCTCTCGATGGAACTGGATGATCCGGTTCTCGCCGGGATGGCCGAACTGGCGGGCTCCATCGGTGACGATGACCTGCATCGAGGGCTGCGCGACATGATCTTCGAGGCCGGCGATCTCACAAGCCTGAACGGAAAGCTTACGAAGCTCTCAAAAGACCATGCCTTCATGATGCGGCTGCATGCGGCGCAGCACTGGCAGCTTCAACGCTGGCAGGAGGCTTCGGAGCATCTGAGCTATCGGCGGTTTTTCGAGGTGACGGGGCTGGTCGGCCTGCGGGTCGAGGATGTCAGGGTCTTCGAGGAGAGCCACCGGCTGGTTCTCGATCTCGTGCGTCATGGCCAGGTGCAGGGCCTGCGCATCGATCATATCGACGGGCTGGCGGAACCGAGAGCCTATCTCGACCGCCTGCGGGAAGCAGTCGGCGCAGACACCTATATCGTCGTCGAGAAAATCCTTGGCCCCGGCGAAGAGCTGCCGGCCGGCTGGCAGGTGCAGGGAACGACGGGCTACGAGTTCATTGCCGCCTTGAGCGGGCTCTTCGTGGAGGGCAATGGCTTACAGAAGCTCGATGACGCCTATCGCCGGCTGGCAGGTGGCAACGGAGATTTCGAAGCCGGGCGACGGACGGCCAAGCGGCTGATGGTCGAGCGGAATTTCGCCGGAGAGACGGCTCGCCTTGCGCGCATTGCAGCCGGCCTCTTCCCCGAACTGTCGAACAGGGAAATGACTGAGGCAATCCGCGAGCTTCTAAGCGCCTTTCCTGTCTACCGCACCTATGGGGCCGATGGCCCGCTCGATGCCCGTGATGCGGATCTGCTGAAGAAAACCGAGTTGGCGGCTGCCGGATATCTGGACCATGCGGAGCAGCTGCAAAGCATCGTGGCCATCCTTGAGGGCAAGGTCGACAACGAGGCAGCTCGCGAATTCCGCCACCGTTTCCAGCAGCTCTCCGGCCCCGTCATGGCAAAGGCAACGGAGGATACGCTTTTCTATCGCTACAACCGGCTGCTGGCGGTAAACGAGGTCGGTGGCGAGCCGGATCATGTGCCCGGCGGCATCGAAGCGTTTCACCAACTCATGCAGGAACGGGCGCGCTCCCAGCCTTCAGGTCTTTCGGCCACATCGACGCATGACACAAAGCGCGGCGAAGATGCGCGGGCGCGGCTTTACACTGTGAGCGAAGGCGCCGACGTCTTTGCCAACGCCGTCGAATATTGGCGCAGACTGAATGAAAGTCACCGTATCGAGCTGCCGGATGGTGCAGCACCCGAGCCCAATCTGGAATGGATGCTCTATCAGGCGCTTGCCGGCGCCTGGCCTGAGGATTTCGACCGCCGCCATACGGATGCACTGCGCGAGCGTTTCGCCGCCTATGCGGAAAAGGCTATTCGCGAAGCCAAGCTGCGCACTGATTGGACGGCGCCGAACAATGACTATGAAGAGGTGGTCCGTGCCTATGCGGCAGCACTCGTCTCACCCGACAACGACGCCTTCACCGAGGATTTCGCCCGCGTCCTGCAGCCCTTCATCGAGGCCGGTTACGTCAACAGCCTGTCGCAGACGTTGATCAAGCTGACGGCACCGGGCATCCCGGATATCTATCAGGGGGCCGAAGGTTTCGATTTCAGTTTCGTCGACCCCGACAACAGGCGGCCGCAAGATTTCGAGACACTTGCAGGCTGGCTTGCCGAGGGCGGTCCACTGGCAAGATTGCAGGCGGAAGCGCTGAAACAGCGCGTCATCCAGATCGGCCTGGGACTCCGGCTCGAGCGCGGCCGGCTTTTCACTAAGGGCGAATATCTGCCGCTTGCCGTCAGCGGTATCAGAAGCGACCATGTTGTCGCTTTTGCCCGCCTGCACCATAACGACTTCGCTATCACCGTCGTGCCAAGACTGATGTTCGGCTGGCTTGATCCCGGCGTGCTCTTTGCCGGGCCGGAATTCTGGGAGGATACGGTAATATCCGTGCCTTCACCGCTTCACGGTCTCAAGGCCGATCTCCTGACCGGCAAGATGCTGGAGCCGGGAACGAAGATCACGCTTGCCACCCTTCTCGGAGACCAGCCGGCGGCCCTGATCGTGCCGGCCTGACGGTAACCTGTAAAAATCCGGAATTATGTAGCTACTGCCACCAAATCTAAATCTGCAACGCAGGAGCACTGTCCCTGCAGTCACAGACCAAATTCGTTCTCAGATTTCTGAATGACATCCCAAAGTGTCCTGGGCGTAAAATCGTAGCCCAAGCGCATCCATTGCATCACATCGAACGGGTGCGCGACGATCAGGTCCGCATTTCCTATCTCATATCTCAGAGCCTGCAGGGTTCGTCGGCCCGAAGAAGTGGTGTTCACCACTTGAGTTTCTACGGCGGAAGCGTCCTTGGTGGTAAAATCCTTCAGGTTATCCGTTACGAGAATGTCGGCCTTAGCGCCAACGGCTGTAGCTAACACGCCTGCATCTTCCACGTCAGGCATAGCAAAACGCTCCTCTCCACCCAAAATGAGATATGGGTCGAGCGCATCTGGGCCATATTTTACTATGTCAACGATAGATCCGGAGTACGACTTGATTCGATCCTCAGAGTATTTCAGGCGGCGGAGCACCATTTCGAGGGTATTAATCATCTCGAACGAGATGATTAATTGCGCCGTGTTCGCAATGCCCCATTGTTGACCGCTCACCATGGACACAAGCGTCTGTGTTGCCGTTCCTTTATGACCACGGTCGTAAGCCATTATGTTGCCAACGAAGATGTTGACATCGAGGAGCACTCGGACGGGACGATCCATGCATTACTTCCGACGTGCCGCGGCTCGGCTCAATGCAGTAGCTTCTTCCAATAAGTCAATCTCGCTGCCTGCATGCTCCCGTCCCCCGAACCGGTGCTCGGCTGCGAGGTCGTTAGTAGCCTTCTCAAGGCGTACCCTTGCCGCCGCTGCCATCATCTCGCGGCCAAGTCTGATGATCGTTTCCTGATCGTTTTGCGCGTTTAATTCGAGCAAGAAATCCCGCACTCCCTTCGGAAGTCCAACGAATACGGTAATTGCGCTGGATACCGCATTCGATACGGATCTGTTCTCCATCGAAGCCACCATCTTCAACTTCGTGGCTGTCTTACCATCGACGTTCGCCGAAACTGTAGACGACATGGTACACTCCTATAGAAATACCTCATTCCTATATACTCTGAAAGGCGACCATTTACAACTTACGCCATCCCGGCCATCGAAGGCGGCCACCACTTCAGACATACTCAAGTGAGACTGAAAACCTACTCCTTGGTGGCAGTTGCTGCCGAATTCCGTAAAAATCCGCACCGATAAAAAAATACTGTTGACCTTCCAGTTGCTGGAAGGTTCATAAAACGGTCCGGATGCCGGAAGGGCATGAAAGGCGCAGCATTATGGATACCAAGCACGATCATCATCACGGCCACGACCATCATGGACATGGTCACGACCATCACCATCATGCAGGCGCGCAATGCGGCTGCGGCCACGACGAAAAGGCTGAAGACCTGGTGGTGCGCGATCCCGTCTGCGGCATGACCGTCGACCCGAATGCCAGCAAGCCCTCACTGGATTATGAGGGTCACACCTATCACTTCTGCAGTGATGGCTGCCGAAAGAAATTCGAGGCGGCACCGCAGGATTATCTGACGGCCAAGGATCCAGTCTGCGGCATGAACGTCGATCGCGCCAGCGCCAAGCATTTCCTCAAGCACGAGGGCGAAAAATTCTATTTCTGCTCGGCAGGCTGCAAGGCGAAGTTCGAGGCCGATCCCGAGACCTATCGCGATGGCAGGAAACCCGCGGCAGCCGCCATGCCGAAGGGAACGCTCTATACCTGCCCCATGCATCCTGAGATCGTCAGCGACCATCCCGGCGACTGCCCGAAATGCGGCATGGCGCTGGAGCCGATGGGCATTCCGCCCGAGGATGAAGGCCCGAACCCGGAACTCGTGGATTTTATCCGGCGGCTCTGGGTCAGCGCCGTTCTTTCGATTCCGCTCCTGATCCTCACCATGGGTCCGATGCTTGGCCTGTCGTGGCCGCGCGAAGCGCTCGGGGAACTGCTGGCGAGTTATGTCGAACTATTGCTGGCGACACCGGTCGTCCTCTGGGCAGCCCTTCCCTTCTTTCGCAGGGCATGGGCATCCTTCGTCAACCGCAGTCCGAACATGTGGACATTGATCGGCCTCGGCGTCGGCACGGCCTATGTCTACAGCGTCGTGGCGACCTTGGCGCCCGATCTCTTCCCGCATAGTTTCCGCGGCCATGGCAGCTCTGTTCCCGTCTATTTCGAGGCCGCCGCAGTCATCGTTGCGCTGGTCTTCGTCGGGCAGGTGCTGGAATTGAAGGCGCGCGAACGCACCGGCTCTGCAATCCGCGCGCTGCTCGACCTTGCGCCGAAAACCGCGCGCCGCATCCATGCCGACGGCAGCGAAAGCGATGTGCCCGTCGACGAGATCCAGGCCGGCGACCGGTTGCGGGTACGCCCTGGCGAACGCGTGCCGGTCGACGGTTCGGTGGTTGAGGGCCAGTCGACCATCGACGAATCGATGATCACGGGCGAACCGCTGCCGGTGGAAAAGGTTGTGGGCGACACACTGACCGGCGGCACCATGAACAAGAACGGCGCGCTGATCATGACCGCCGAAAAGGTCGGTGCCGACACAACATTGTCGCGCATCGTCGACATGGTGGCGAAGGCGCAGCGCTCGCGCGCGCCGATCCAGGGGGCTGTCGACCGCGTTTCGGCGATCTTCGTTCCCGCCGTCGTCACGGCCGCGATCGTGGCCTTCCTCGTCTGGTCCTTCGTCGGGCCAGAGCCGCGTCTGGCCAATGCCCTGCTTGCCGCCGTCGCCGTGCTGATCATCGCCTGCCCCTGTGCACTCGGGCTTGCAACACCGATGTCGATCATGATCGCCACCGGCCGTGGCGCGCAGGAGGGTGTCTTGATCAAGGATGCGGAAGCGCTGGAGCGTTTTTCGAAGGTCGATACATTGATCGTCGACAAGACCGGCACGCTGACCGAAGGTAAGCCAAAGCTGACTGAGGTTATGGCTTTGGGCAGCATTGATGAAAACCATCTGCTGGCGCTTGCAGCGAGCCTGGAACGCGGTTCGGAACATCCCCTCGCCGAGGCAATCGTCTCCGGTGCGGAAGAACGCGGCCTCACCTTCGGCGACGTCACAGGCTTCGAGGCAAAGACCGGCAAGGGCGTAGAGGGCAAGGCGGGCGGCACATCCGTTGCACTCGGCAATGCCGCCATGCTTGCCGATCTCGGCATCGATCCCTCGCCGCTGTCTGAGAAGACCGAGGCGCTGCGCGGCGAAGGCAAGACCGTCATGTTCGTCGTCGTTGACGGCGCGCTGGCCGGCCTTGTCGCCGTTGCCGACCGCGTCAAGCCGACAACGGCTGCCGCCATCAAGGCACTGCACGACAGCGGCCTGAAGATCATTATGGCGACCGGCGATAATGAGCGGACGGCCACTGCCGTGGCAAGAAGCCTTGGGATTGACGAGGTTCGCGCCGATGTTCTACCTGAGGACAAGAAGGCGCTGGTCGATGAACTCCGGGCGAAAGGCGCTGTCATCGCCATGGCCGGCGACGGCATCAATGATGCGCCGGCGCTCGCCGCCGCCGATGTCGGCATCGCCATGGGTACGGGGGCCGACGTTGCGATGGAAAGTGCAGGCATTACATTGGTGAAGGGCGATCTCAACGGCATCGTCCGCGCAAGGCGGCTCGCCGAAGCCACGATGCGCAACATCCGCCAGAACCTCGGCTTTGCCTTCGGCTACAATGCACTCGGCATCCCCGTGGCCGCCGGCGTGCTCTACCCGATCTTTGGCCTGCTGCTCTCGCCGATGATTGCGGCCGCCGCCATGAGCCTCTCGTCCGTCTCGGTCATTGGCAATGCGCTGAGGCTGAGGGTGGAAAAACTCTAGCATTTCGGTCTTTATTCGGGTCATCCTCACTTTGTGTGGAGATCGGCCATCTTGATCGGCATCATCCTCACGATGGGAGCATCGGCGTCCGATAGAGAATGACCCGAACGTTCGGTATCAGCTGGGAGAGGAAGTCGAAGTCCCGAACGTTGCCACTCAATAAGCTCATACCGAGCCGCCGTGCCTGCAGGAAAACAAGGGCGTCATTGACGAAGCGGCGCTCCGAAATCCGGCGGCAAATCTTCTGCGTCATCGGCGAGGCGTTCGTCCTCGTCTTGGCGCTGATGCGGCCAGCGGGCGGCATGAGCCAGCCCGCGAAATGAGAGGTGTCGAGCCGGCAGGCAGGAAAGGCAATTCTTGACTTTGTAAGAATTATTCCTTACTTTCTGCTCAACCGATTAGGAGGCCCGCCATGGGAGCGTTACTAAAAGAAGAAAGCACCATCACCGCCAAGGGACAGACGACCGTGCCGAAGTCCGTTCGGCAGGCGCTCGGCATTGACTATGGCGGGCGCATTGCCTTTTTCGTCGATGAACAGCGCCGCGTCTATGTCCAGAAGGCCGAAGTTGAAGAAACCGCCGATCCCGTGATCGACAGTTTTCTCGAATTTCTCGCTCGGGACATGGCGAAGCACCCCGAGAAATCTGTCCTTCCGTTCCCGCAGTCCCTGCTTGACCGGGCCGTTGCCCTGACGGCGGGTATGACGGTCGATCTCGATGCCGAGATCGAGGGGGACGTCTCGATCTGATATGCTGACGATCGATGGCTGGACCGTCCTCGCACACCCTCTCTTTCTCGATCAGTGGGAAAAATTGATTGAGGCGGTCGACGCGCTCAAGGCGAAGAGACCGGAGGACTATCAGAAAACCGCCGATGCCAAGCTGCTCGCGGCCTTGGTCCAACTCGTAATGGTCGCGGTCCCATCGGACCCGACAGCGGCTATCTATCGCCAAGGCTCCACCCTTGGCGATGATCGCAAGCACTGGTTCCGCGCCAAGTTCGGCAATGGCCGCTTCCGGCTCTTCTTCCGCTACAGCAGCGCCAGCAAGGTCATCATCTTCGCCTGGGTGAACGATGAGAACACCTTGCGAACTTACGGCTCCAAAACGGACGCCTACAAGGTCTTCAAAGGAATGCTGGACGACGGTAATCCGCCTGATGATTGGAACGCGCTGCACAAGCAGGCGTCCGATCCCAAATCTGTTGCGCGGCTGGAAAAAGCCTCTCCCGCGGAATCGTGACGGATAGTCCCGGCATGGGCGTCGCCCTTCGGGCCGCTCCTTCAGCTACGCCGGAACCACGCTTTGCAAGCGCGTTTCCGTCATGACGCGTCGGGCGCGCGAGCGCGCTGCGGATATGGCCGTGATTGCGGAGAGGGATATGAGGCGGCAATTGTTCGGAATGTTCGCGTGGCTCGCTGCCGTCATGGCATGGCCGGTGGCAAGTGTGGCACAGGACGCTGAGGTGCCGGATCGGACGCTTGTTGAACTCACAACAGTCACGCTGCGCGGCGGCGAGCTCGGCCTCATCGACAGGTTTCTTGCCTATAGCACTCGGGCGTGCTCCCTGCAGGAAACGCAAGCCTTTTCGTTCAAGGCCGCGCCCGAGGCGAAGGACAATCCCTATTACGCGATCACAGTGACCATGAGTGACAGGGGAACGCCGCCAGAGGAGACCTGTAGTGGCGGGACGAAGCGGATATCGTACACGCGCAGTGTGACGGCGACCTATCGATGGGATGCCGATAAGGCGCGGTTCGTGGCGGGTTCCGATGCGGTGCAGCGCCTGCAAGAGCAGACCGGCGCACGGTAACGGCGAGCCTGGCAAACCTGCCACCCTTCTGAAACACACCGGCCCTCACTTGTAGCCGGCCACCGGAGCCCGCCATGATCCGCCCCGCCATCCTTACCGCATGTCTTGCCTTTCTTTCTGTTCCTGCTGTCGCCGAGGAGCTCGGCACCGTGCGCACCTTCCAAGATTGGACGGCGGGCTGCGACAATGGCCGGGCTTGCCGAGCGCGGGGCTGTCCGACACGGGCGAAATCCTGTCACCCACCGATGGCGAACGCATCGTTGGTTTGGTCGCCCACCATGTCGGAGCGGAGGTTCACGCCCGGTCCCCGCGCGTCTCGGCCGAACTGCCCGACACCGGCGAACGGTTCGAGGGGCTGTTGCCGCCGGTCGTCGCTGGACCTGCCTTCGCCATTCGCAAGCCCGCCGTCGCCGTCTTCACCGTCGACGACTATGTGGCGCCGGAATCATGTCCGCCGCCTTGTCCCGCTTTGCTCGTGTTCTGCGCCGAGACATCGACGCTGTCGGCAACGCCATTGACCTGCCCTGGAGCGATGGTCAGGCTGAAGGTCAGATCAACCGCCTGAAAACCATCAAACGCGCGATGTACGGCAGAGCAGGCCCTGAACTTCTTAGGGCACGGATGATGCCGATCAAAATGGCCGATCTCCACATAAAGTGAGGATGACCCAGGGAGACCCCTTTCTTCGAAGCGGAAATGCTCTATCTCTTTGTTTTTACGCAGTTCCGGCGCAAAATTGCTGCGCACTTTTGCTGGACTTGGTCAAGAGGAAATAAGCGATGAATATCGGACAAGCTTCAGAACGGTCCGGCCTGCCTTCGAAGACCATCCGCTACTATGAAGATATCGGCCTCATCCGCCCCGACCGGGGCGGAAACGGGTACCGCGATTATGCGGCCTCGGACGTACACAAGCTGCGCTTTCTTCAGCGTTCGCGCGGCCTCGGCTTCTCGGTGGAGGAGTGCCGTCAGTTGCTGGCGCTCTACGAGGACAAAAGCCGGGCGAGCGCCGACGTCAAAGGGATCGCCGAGGCGAAGCTTTCGGAAATCGATCGGAAGATCCGCGAGCTGACGGAGTTGCGGCGTACGCTCGAACATCTCGTCCATGCCTGCCATGGCAATGATCGTCCCGACTGTCCGATCCTGGAAGAACTTTCGGACACCGCCACTTGACGCTGTCACTACTCCCCTGCTTATCGAGGAGCATTTCTCGCGCGCATGCAAGGAAAGCGGTAGCTCCTTGAGGGGCGTATCAGCAATCGAGAAATCATGTCGAAGCCCCGCGGCTTCCCAGGGTCAAAGATGGGCTTCAAGTCTCCAGGACGTCGACATGGTGATGAATATTGACAATATGTGCTACGCTGGCCGCATTGAAGAAGAACGGAAGGGTCAAGGTGATGGCCTCAGGTAGCATCCATGTGAAGGTCAGCGGCGCGCTGCAAGATCATATTCAGCAGCAGATCGGCGACGACGGCCTCTACGAAAACGCAAGCGAATATATCCGCGCGTTGATCCGGCGCGATTTACAGACCCGTAACGAGGCATGGGATGCCCTGCAAAAGGAACTCGCCCCCGCGATGCGAGCCGCCGACAGTGAATTTGTCGCTATCAGCGCCGAGGATGTTATCCGTCGCAACAAGCGCCGCTAGTCATGGTGACTTATCGATTTTATCCCCGCGCCGATGCAGCGCAGGACAAGATGTGGCGCGACACATTTGAGGCGTGGGGCGAAAAGCAGGCGGACGCCAATATCCTTGGTTTGCACGGTCATTTGCAGCGGCTGTGCGAGAATCGAATGATATGGCGACAGCTTCCGCAGCGCCTAACGGTTCCAGCAGATATCAGGCGGAAGGCTTACTTCGGCCGCTACGAGCATCACTATGTCTTCTTCCGCGAACTCGATAACAGCGATATCGGTATAATGAGTGTTCTTCACGAACGGATAGATTTAGCCGTTCGGTTAAGAGAAGACTTGGCAGCTCTCTCATCCAGAGAGCCCTCTTAGAAGTATTCGACAGGCTGCGTGCATCGGGTCGGCTGTTCGCAAACTGAAAGTTGGACGTCCGTCCTTTTCTTCTGCTCAATTGCCCACGTAAAAGAGGTTCGCCGGGGAAACCACCTACCGCCCGGAGACGTCGACGTCCTCTTCCTCTTCGTCCTCGACGGTGGTCTCGTCCAGCCGGTGCTTGATCGCCAGCGCATAGATGACATCGAGAATATTGCGGTCTTTCAGATGGGGATCGGTCAGCGCCAGCAGCGAGGCGCGAACGATTTTCTTGCTGGAGGCTTTCGGACAGCGCCTGCGGACGAAATCGTAAAGCGCATCGCCCACCAGGCCTTCCATGGCGCCGTCCACGAGAGCCTCGTAGACCCGCTTCTTTTCTTTCATGTATGTATTCCCCTTCAAATCAGCGGGGCACATACTCTGTCATGAAATTGTCATATACAATCGCCGGAAACCAGGTGTCGACAACTGAACAGCTGTGCAACCGTGGAAAACGGTATTTTGGCGGAACCAATTCCTTTCAACTCCGCGCTCGTCCGATCTCTTCGACGTGACACCAGATCGCCAATAGCGGTGTCGTAGTACAACGCATGGCAAAGGACTGTCCCGCTTCGGCCGCGAAGACGCCGCCTGTTCCGGTCGAAAACCAGCTTTCTCCGGCAATCGAAAGTTCGCAGGGTGACAGCAACAGAAAAGCCCGTGAAAACCGCTGCACGTGATCGGGGAAACGGCTGTACGGCTCCATATAGGTGAGGCCAATGCGGATATCCGTCCGGTCTTCCAGTCCACCGGGTCCGACGATCACACTGTGGGCATGAGCCGTCTCGAAGTTCAGGCTGGCAAATGGTCCGCTTCTGCCTCTGATCCATACAAGCGAGTGAGCGAGACGCCGAACGCACTGCGCCACCTCGGCACAAATGCCTCTGGTCGCGATTGCGTTTTGGAGGGCGGCCTCAAGGCCCGTCGGGATGCCGGTATCCTGAAGCTGCTTGTGGCTTAGCGTCCCCGTGCGTTCAAGCTTTTGGAAAACCTTCCCGGCGACAAAACTCGCCATCGTCGAGGCCGATGGATGGAGCATCGCACGAGCCAGCAGATTCAGGAAGTTTTCGAGCTCCGCCGGACGCTCCGCGGCGCTCCGCTCGCGAAGCCTGCGTTTTACCGGTTCTTTCTCGTCGGTGATGAGGAGATCTGCTTCTCGTTTGGTGGTTCTGCCCATTACCTTCTCCGTGCAGGCTCTTCCCTACAGTGCCCGGACCAGCGACGGCAAGGTTTCTGATTGATCAGACGTCAAAAAGCTGGTTCTGAGCGGCGGTTCCTCGGCCCGCCACGCAGATGCCGGAGAACCGGGCGGAAGCGGAGCATTTACTGCAATGAGCATAGCAGAACCCGTCATCCAGCCGCATCCGTCGGGATCGCGGCCTTTTGCACTTTGCCGGCGCCCCAGGCGCTGCCCGCGAAGCCGGCCTATCAGGTTCAGTTCACCAGATTCAGTCAGCGAGCCGCAGCTTCAGCGCCGCCACACCGACGGCCAAATTGACGCCGGCTTCGCCTTCGATCGAAACCGGCTGCAACGAAACAGTCTTGCTCGTTCCGCCGACCAGCACATTGGCCCCGCCGCCGATGCCGACGCTGGCATCGGCGGTGACACCGGCATAATTGCCCTCAAGGCCCGCAACCGGTTCACGCGTGGCGTTAAAGACCAGCCAGACCATCCGGCCCTCTTCGACGGTACCGACGTCAAGACCGAAATCGGTGATCGTGCCGACATAATGCTGACTGGCATCACCGGCAGCGCTCGGCGTATAGGTGCAGTCGACGTCCTGCTTGGAGCCGACGATGACACCGATGCCCTTGGAAACGTCGCAATCCAGCTTGCCGACATCGGCCTGGGCGGCGTTTGCAACGACAGGGGCGGCCAGCATGCCGGCTGCGAAAAAGGAAAGAAGAATGGTTTTCATGATAGATCCTATTCGGAGTTGAAGGTCGCTATCGGCGGCGTAGCTCGTCTGAGGGAACCGCGGATGCTGCCCGACATCGTCGACGAGGGCTCGCCGATCGACGAAAAGAATAGGGATGCCGCCCGACCGGATGAAATCGCGCGCTGGTCTAGGCAGGCCAATACGTAAGTTTAGTTCCGCCTGCTTCGGGATGGGCGTATCTTCCACTCCATCGCCTGAAACCTCCTCCTGACAGGCGATAGAAATCTCGGTTAGGGCTTCCCGGTGTCCCTCCCCTCCGCCCGAAGCCACGGATTGCCCGAGGATCCGCAAATGGCCGCCTTTCCGTTTCCGGAGGCGGCCTCTTTTTTTCAGCATTGCGGGATTATCCGTCACGACCGAAGCAGCATGTGAGCATGACAACACATGTCTGGACCTGCCCGGAGACAGCCTAGACGTAGGTATGATTCAGCAATGCGGCATGCGCGACTAACGTCTCGAGCATCCGGGACGAAGCCCGGTTCGATCATCAGAGAGACGAGGTACTGTCATGTATCAGGATTCGATTGATCACTTTGCCCAGTCCGGCGAAGAGAAAGCCGAAGCGGTCCGCAGCCACTTTCCTGCCTTCCTGATCGGGGCGGCCATGGCCGGCGCCTATATCGGTTTCGGCGATATCATCATGTTCACCGCCGGCGCTCATGCCGATCCGGCCTGGGCGCATCTCGTCATGGGGATCGTCTTCTCGTCCGCCCTGACAATCGTCGTCTTTGCCGGCAGCGAGCTTTTCACGGGAACGGCGATGTATATGCCGCTTGCCGTTCTGACGCGGCGCAGCCGTGTTGCCGATATGCTGCTTGTCTGGATCGCGGCCTGGATCGGCAACCTGATCGGCGCCGTGGTACTCGCCGGCCTCTTCCATCTGGCCGGCGGCGGTGTGCTTCTGGGCGACGGAAGCCAGGCGTTCTTTTCGATTGTCTCGGCCAAGATGTCTGCGGGATCGCTGGAACTTTTTGCCCGCGGTATTCTCTGCAACTGGCTTGTTTGCCTCGCCATCTGGATGGCTGGACGCACGGAGAATGCCGCTGCCAAGATCATGCTGATCTTCTGGCCGATCACCATCTTCGTGGCCGCCGGCTATGAACACAGCGTCGCCAACATGTTCACCTTCTCGATGGCGCTGATGGGCGAACATCCGGCCAACATCACGTTTGCTGCAGCAATCCACAATCTCATCTGGGTCACGCTCGGCAACCTCGTCGGCGGCGCGGTTTTCATGGCGCTTGGCTACTGGCTGCAGTTTTATGGCAGCGGCCACGTCTCCTTCTCGCCGGCCCCGGTTCGCGTCCGCGCAAAGATCTCGACCAACCGCAATGAGAAATGAGGCATCTCATGGCCGATCCGATCACCATCACCAGCCTTAGCCCGTTACAGCCGTCCGCTTCGGACACTCCGGTCGCGCCGGTCAGATCTCCGCCGGCGACGGTGATTTCGCTGAGACGCCTTGCCATTCCCCTTCTCGCCATTGCCCTTGTCAGTGGCGGGGTGGCCGTGGCAACCGTCGACTGGAACCGGTGGGTGGCAGGTGCGGCATCGCAATCGACCGACGACGCCGTCGTCAGCGCCGACGTCTCCACCTTGAGCGCCCAGATCAGCGGCATCGTCCGCAGCACGCCGGTTACCGACTATCAGAAGGTGACGAAAGGCCAGCTGCTCGCCGAGATCGACCCGCATGAATATGATGCGGCGGTCGAGGGTGCCAAAGCCAATCTTGCCGCGGCAAACGCGTCGCTTGCCAATCTGGCGAACCAGATCGAGCTGCAAAAGGCTGTCGTACAGGTGGCCGAGGCCCAGAACGCATCGGCTGAGGCGCAGCAGACGCAAACGGAGCAGGAGTTCCACCGCCAGACAAGCCTTGGCGGCGCGACCTCGCAGCAGCTGTTGCAACAGGCACAAGCCGCCTATCTGCAAGCCCAGGCCTCTGTGAAATCGACAGCCGCTTCGATCGAGCAGCAGAAGGCGCAGCTTGATGTGCTGAACGGGCAATATCCGCTGCTGCGCTCCCAGGTCAACGCCGCGCAGGCCTCGCTTGACACGGCTCTCATTCATCAGGGCTATGCGCGGATCTACGCGCCTTTCGATGGCGTCATCGGCCGCAGGCTCGTCCACGAAGGTGACCTGGTGGCCGCCGGAACGAGCGTTATTTCGGAGGTTCCCCTCCCGAGGGTCTATGTAACCGCGAATTTCAAGGAAACGCAGCTTTCCCGCATGACCCCAGGCAGGACGGCAGACATTGCCATCGACACCTTTCCCGGCCAGATACTTCACGGCACCGTCATCGGCCTGTCTCCGGCCAGCGGTTCGATCTTTGCGCTGCTGCCGCCCGACAACGCGACCGGAAACTATACCAAGGTCGTCCAGCGCATCCCGGTCAAGATCGTCTTCGATCCCGGCCAGCCGTTGGTTGATCGGCTGAAGCCCGGAATGTCTGCCGTCGTCACGGTCGATACGAAGCTGGACCAAGAGCAATGAGCGCGGCTCCGCGCGCCTTTGGTCCACTGACCAGCGGCACGACGACCAGCCATCCGTTTCTTATCGTCGCGGCCCTGTTGCTCGCCTCCTTCGTGGCCGGCTTCGATACGCGCGTCTTTGCCGTCGGCCTGCCCGATCTCCGTGGCGCCTATTCGCTTGGCTTCGATGAAGCCTCATGGCTCAGCACTGTCGCCAACGCGCCGCAGATCCTCATTTCATCGGCGGTCGCCTGGCTTGCCACCGTATTCGGCGTGCGACGGGTGATGATCCCGACGACATTGGTCTATGCCTGCATTTCGCTCGTCATTCCCATGGTCCATGACGGTGCGCCGCTGTTTGCCCTGCATGCGGCAAGAGCTCTGCTGCTCGGCGTCTTCATACCCGCCACGATCATGGTGATCTTCCGCAATCTGGATATGAAATACTGGCTGATCGGCCTTTCGATCTACGCGCTTCGCGTGCCGCTGTCGCAGAATCTGGGCTTCGTGCTGGTCGGCCTCTACGACGATTATCTCGGCTGGCAGTGGGTCTATTGGCAGGATGTGATCGTCACGCCGATCATTGCCCTTCTGCTGATCATCGGCGCCCCGAGGGAGGGGATCAATCTCAGCCTGCTCGAAGGCGCCGATTGGGGCGGCATGATGCTGCTCGGATGCTCGATGACCATGATTTACGTCGGTCTCGATCAGGGCAACCGGCTGGACTGGTTCAACTCCGGCATCGTCACCTCGCTGCTCGCAGGCGGCGCTATCCTCTTTATCGGCTTCCTCATTAACGAGAGCGTCCTCGCGAACCCCTGGGCGCATGCGAGTGTGATCCTGTCGCGCAACATCGGCATCGGCTATGCGATCATCATCGCCTTCACTTTTTCCAGTTCCGGCGCCTCGATTTCCATTCCGGGTTTCCTGCAGACGGTCGTCGGTCTGCGGCCGATCGCCATCTCCGAACTCTACATCTTCGGCGCCGTCATCCCGGTCTTTCTGTTCATTGCCTTTGCGATCTTCCTGCTGCGCCGGATCGATGCGCGGCTCTGCATCATGATGGGACTGGCCTTTATGTCTCTCGGCTCTCTCTGGGGATCGAACCTCTCCATTACATGGGCGCCCTTTAACTTCCTGCCGGTCGTGCTCCTCCATACGGCGGGGCAATCCTTCGCCTTCTTCGCGACGGTCGTCTATCTGATCGCCAATTCCGACCCGAAACGTTCGACGGCGGTGTCTGCCTATATCCAGGTTATTCGGCTCGGTAGTGTCGAACTAGCTCTGAGCCTCTTGAACACCTGGCTTCGGCAACGCGAGCAGTACCATTCCAATATCCTGACCGGGCCGATCTCGTCATCCTCGGGCAATCTTCGCGGCGTGTTGGCGAAACTGGAGACGCTGTTCGGCACCGGCCATCACGGAAGCCTGGAGGCGCTCTCCACCGTCGCGACAAAAGTCCACGCGCAAGCGAGCGTGCTTGCCTATGCCGACATCTTCATCCTCTCCTTCTGCTTTGCGATTGCCGGCATTGCGCTTGTGGCCTGCATGGGCGCCATGCCCTTCGGACCGCTGCATCCCGATTTCCGGAAGAACCCATCAACGGCCGAAACGCAGCCGGCCACAGCCGGCTGATCGGCCACACTCGATTTTCCATTGAAGAGGCGCAGAGAGCCGGTGCGAGTGCTTTTCGCGCCGATTCTTCTGCGTGCCGCCGCCACCCGGATGCAGGAGCGTATACCTATGGGGAACGGCGACTAGACCTGCGTATAGATGCGCCAGTGCCCGCCCGGACGTAGCCTTCTCGCATTGAATTGATCCGGCAGGACACAGAGGCGCCGGTCGGCCTGCCGATAATCGGCAGACTGACCCCTGGCCTGGGCACTAGCCCTTCAATTCAGGAGACAGATACAGAGGCCGCCCAACGCCGGTGGCCGTTGCAGTGTAGTTCGCCCTTTAGCCCATGGAGCCGGCAGTGACATCCATCCGCATCGTGACTGAACCCCGTCGTCGCCGGAAACCGGCGGTCCTGGCTGCCATCGCCATTCTCGCCGTTGCGGGCGGATCGGCCGCAGCCTTCTGGCTTGCAGGGACGGAGCCGACTATTGCCGCCCCGGAGCCCAGCTCGCCGGCCGTGCCGGTCGAGGTCGCCACCCCTGCCGTTACCGACGTGCCTGTCTATCTCGACGGTCTCGGCACGGTACAGGCGAACTATACGGTCAATATCACGACACGTGTCGATGGCGAGCTCCAGAGCGTGATGTTTGACGAGGGGCAGGCCGTCAAGAAGGGCGATGTGCTCGCCATCATCGACCCTCGTCCTTTCCAGGCCGCCGACGATCAGGCGGCCGCCAAGATCAAGCAGGACGAGGCCGACCTCGCCAATGCCCAATACCTGCTCGCCAAGGATCAGAAACTGGGCCAGCAGCAGATCGTCACGCAGGAAACCGTTGAACAGCAGCAAAGCATGGTGGCAAGTGCGCAGGCACAGCTCGCGCAGGATCAGGCGGCCAAGGAGGCCGCTGACGTCTCGCTCTCCTATACGCAAATCCGCTCACCAATCGACGGCCGCACGGGTATCCGCCGGATCGACGCCGGCAACGAGGTCCACACGACCGATACGACGCCGATCGTCACCATCACCCAGACACAGCCGATCACGGTCGTCTCAACCCTGCGTGAGGACGATCTCGATGCGGTGCGCGACGCGCTGAAGGCCGGCCCGGTCGAGGTGACGGCGATGTCGATGGACCAGTCGCAGCAGCTTGCGTCAGGCACGCTCTCGCTCATCGACAACGTCATCGATCAGGCAAGCGGCACGATCCGCATCAAATCGATCTTCCAAAATAAGGACGATGCGCTGTGGCCCGGTCAATTCGTGACGCTGCGGGTCAAGCAGCAGACGCTCCGGAAGGCGGTGACCATTCCTTCCGCAGCACTTGAACGCGGAGAAGACGGCTTCTTCGTCTACATCATCGATGCTGACGGCACGGCTGCCGTGCGAAAAGTCACCCCCGGCCCGATCGAGAATGGCCGCGCCGTCATCGAAAAGGGCCTTACCGGCAACGAACAGGTCGTCACATCGGGCCAGTATCGCCTGGATGCCGGCACCCATGTCAGCATTCAACAGGCGGCCGCTACGCAAGCCGCCAGCAAGGAGTAGGCCATGTCTATCTCCTCCTGGTTCATCGAGCGGCCGATTGCCGCCTCGCTGATGATGGCGGGCCTCTTCGGCGTCGGTATCGTCGCTTACCCTCTCCTGCCGGTGGCGCCTCTTCCGCAGGTCGATTTTCCGACGATACAGGTCTCGACGCAGCTTCCCGGTGCCGATCCAAAGACCATGGCATCCGCGGTCACCCAGCCGCTGGAGCGGCAGTTCGGCCAGATCCCCGGCGTCACCCAGATGACCTCGACGAGCACGCTCGGCTCGAGCGCGATCACCCTGCAATTCGATCTGTCACGCGACGTCGACAGCGCCGCCCAGGACGTGCAGACCGCAATCAACGCAGCCGGGGGGCAATTGCCGACGGACCTGCCTTCGCCGCCGACCTATCGCAAGGTCAATCCCGCCGATCCGCCGGTCATGGTTCTTGCACTCACATCGGATACGCTGCCGCTGACGCAAGTCGACGATTTTGCCGAAAGCGTACTCGCCCAACATGTCAGCCAGATCGACGGCGTTTCGCAGGTTCTGATCTTCGGACAGCAGAAGCCGGCCGTGCGCCTGCAGATCGATCCCGGCAAGATCGCCGAGATGGGGCTTTCGCTCGAGGATATCCGCAGCGCCGTGACATCCATCACCAGCAACGCGCCGAAGGGCAGCGTGCAGGGTGCGGAACACACCTATACGATCTATGACAACGACCAGCTCCTGAAGGCCGCGCCCTGGAACGCTTCGATCGTCGCTTATCGCGACGGCGCTCCGGTGCGCATCAGCGACATCGGCCAGGCGATCGACGGACCGGAAAACGATCAGCTGGCCGCCTGGGCCGATGGCAAGAGGGCGATCCTCCTGCCGATCTTCAAGCTTCCGGGCGCCAATATCATCGATACGGTCGGCGCGATCCGCGCTGCCCTGCCGCAGTTGCAAGCGATCGCACCAGCGGCACTCCACATCTCCATCCTCAGCGACCGGACGACCACCATCCGCGCCTCAGTGGCGGATGTCGAAACGACGCTTATCATCACCATCGCCCTCGTCGTCATGGTAATCTTCGTCTTCCTGCGCAACGTCTGGGTGACGGTGATCCCGAGTGTCACCGTGCCGCTGGCGCTACTGGCGACATTGGCGCTGATGTATATTGCTGGCTTCAGCCTCGATAATCTCTCGCTGATGGGCTTGAGCATCGCCGTCGGCTTCGTCGTCGACGATGCGATCGTGATGGTCGAGAACATCCATCGCCATATGGAGATGGACAAAACGCCGAAACAGGCGGCAATCGACGGCGCGCGCGAAATCGGCTTCACCATCATTTCGATCAGTATCTCTCTCGTCGCCGTCTTCATTCCGTTGCTCCTGATGGGCGGTATTGTCGGTCGGCTGTTCCGGGAATTCGCAATCACAGTGACGATGACGATCGTCGTCTCGGCCCTCGTCTCGCTGACCATCACGCCGATGATGAGCTCCCGCTTCCTGAAGCCGGAAAAAGACACCCGCCATGGCAGGCTCTATGCAATGAGCGAGAAGGCGTTCGATGGACTTCTTGCCGCGTATCGCTCCACGCTCGATATAGCGCTGCGCCATCACCGGCTGACCATGACGGCCTTCCTCGCTTCGCTCGCGGCAACCGGCTTCCTGTTCATCAATATTCCCAAGGGCTTCTTCCCGACGCAGGATACGGGCCTCATCACCGGCATCCTCGAAGCCTCGCAGGATATTTCCTTCGCCGAAATGTCGCGCCACCAGATCGAGGCCGGCAAAATCGTTGCCAGCGATCCCGGAGTTGCGACCGTCGGCATGGCCGTCGGCAGCGGAGCGGGGCAGACCATCAATAACGGCCGCATGTTCATCACGCTGAAGCCTGAAGACCAGCGCGATGCCTCGGCAAGCGAGATCATCAACCGGCTTCGTCCGAAACTCGCGCAGATGCAGGGTGCAGAACTCTTCTTGCAGCCGGCGCAGGATATCAATGTCGGCGGACGGGCCTCGGCCACGCAGTTCCAATATACGCTGCAGGACGGTGATGCCGGCGAGCTCGACGACTGGGCAGCCAAGCTGCTCGCCAAATTCAAGACGCTGCCGGAACTGACGGATGTCGCCACCGACCAGCAGAATGGCGGCGCCACCGTGACGCTCACAATCGACCGTGACCAGGCATCGCGCTTCGGCATCGCGCCGCAAACGATCGACGACACGCTTGACGATGCTTTCGGTCAGCGCCAGGTCACCCAGTATTTCACCGACCTGAACAGCTACCATGTGGTTCTCGAACTTGCGCCGCAGTTCCAGAAGTCGCCGCTTGCGATCAACGGTCTCTATATCAAATCGCCGCTGACCGGCGAGCAGGTTCCCTTAAATCAGCTCGTCAAGCAGACGACCGAGCCGACGGCCGTGCTTGCCGTCAACCACCAGAGCCAGTTCCCGGCAGTCACACTCTCTTTCAACCTCGCAAAGGGTACCGCACTCAGCCAGGCGGTCGCAGCAATCAGCAAGGCAGAGACCGATCTCGGCAAGCCGGCAACCGTGATCGGCACGTTCCAGGGCAATGCGCAGGCCTATCAGAGCTCGCTTTCGAGCGAGCCGCTGCTGGTGCTTGCAGCCATTGCCGTGATCTACCTGATCCTCGGCGTGCTCTACGAAAGCTATTTCCACCCGCTGACGATCCTGTCTACGCTTCCTTCTGCTGGCCTCGGCGCGCTCGCCATGCTCTGGGTCTTCGGCTTCGACTTTACCGTCATCGCGCTGATCGGCGTGATCCTGCTGATCGGCATCGTCAAGAAGAACGGCATCATGATTGTCGACTTCGCCATCGCCGCTCAGCGCGAGCAGGGCCTGTCGCCGGAAGACGCAATCCGTCAGGCCTGTCTCCTGCGCTTCCGCCCGATCATAATGACGACATCGGCGGCACTGCTGGCCGGCCTGCCGCTGATGCTCGGCCACGGCACCGGCTCGGAGCTGCGCCAGCCGCTCGGCTATGCCATGGTCGGCGGCCTGCTCATCAGCCAGGTGATGACGCTCTACACCACCCCGGTCGTCTACCTCTACCTGGAAAAGCTGAGCGAATTCGTCAGCCGCAGACGGCACGCCACCACCGGCGCCCCAACCCAAGCCCCGGCGGAATAACCCTCCCAATCGACACGAAAGGATTAAAACCATGGAACCTCTTTCTAGACGTACGGTTCTAGCGCTTGGAGCAATGGGCGGCACGGCACTTGCGGCGGGTGCTGCGCACGCAGCGAGCTTCGGCAATCCCGATCAGCCGGCCGAGGGTGCGATCAACGCCAATCCTGCCGGGCTCTCCGATCCCGGCCCGAAGAACCCTGCCATCAACGATCAGTTTCCCTCGTTCGGCAATCCGCCGGCAACCGATGTCGGCGATATGCAGCTCTTCTGGGGATCGTTCAACAATGCCCCCAAGCGCATCCAGAACGGCGGCTGGGCACGGCAAGTGACTCAGGCCGACTTTGCAATTTCCGAAGCGGTCTCCGGCGTCAATATGCGCCTCGGCCCCGGCGGTATCCGCGAGATGCACTGGCACCGGGCTTCCGAATGGGCGATCATGACCAATGGCCGCTGCCGGGTGACTGTGCTTGATCCGCAGGGACGCGCCTATGTGCAGGACGTCGAGGCTGGCGATCTCTGGTATTTTCCGGCCGGTTTCCCGCATTCGCTGCAGGGCCTCGGACCAGAGGGCTGCGAATTCGTCCTCGTCTTCGATGAAGGCGACCAGTCCGAATACGGCACGCTGCTCCTGACTGACTGGCTGGCGCATACGTCGCCGGAGCTGCTTTCCAAGAACTTCGGCGTGCCGCAGGACACGTTCAAGAACATCCCGTTGCAGGACCTCTGGATCTTCCAGGGCAAGGAGCCGGGTCCGCTTTCGGCTGACCAGGAAGCCGTGGCTTCCGCTGGCCTGCCGCCTTACCCCTTCACCTACCGGCTGACGGCATCGGCACCGCTGAAGCAGAATGCATCGGGCACGATCCAGCTTGCCGACAGCAGCATCTTCAAGGTTTCCAAGACGATTGCCGCTGCGATCGAGACGATCAAGCCGGGCGGCGTGCGCGAAATGCACTGGCATCCGAATGCCGACGAATGGCAGTACTGGATCAAGGGCGAAGGCCGCATGACGGTGTTCGATGCCGGCCCACGCAGCCAGACCGCCGATTTCCGACCCGGCGATATCGGTTATGTCAAAAGGAGCCAGGGCCATATCATCGAAAATACCGGCAAGACCGACCTGCAATTCGTTGCCGTCTTCAAGGTCGCCGAATATCAGGAGGTCGGGCTCTCCTCGTGGCTCACCCATACGCCGGCGGCCCTCGTCGCCCAGCATCTCAATGTCAGCGTCCAGGACATTGCGAAATTCCCTGCCGACCAGCCGGGGATCATGCCCAAGGGCTGACCCAGGGGGTATCACGCCCAAAAGCTGATTCTTGCTATGAAGGTCCGAACGGCCACCTCCGCCATGGCGAATGGCGGGGGGGTTTAGGCATGATCCGGCAAGCACACATGCCGTTTCCGAAAAAATACGAAAAAACCTGCATCACCGCGGAATAAAATCCGCGATGCTTTCGTATACTCAATCATGGAACGGAAAGAACGCCCCTTCGATGTCATCGGTCAGCTCGCAGCGCTTCGGCGCTACGCACGCTCGCTGGTGCGCAATTCGGACGAGGCGGAGGACCTGGTGCACGATGCACTGGTTCGGGCCTTCGAGAAGCGTAAGAGCTTCCGCAGCGGCGGGAACCTGCGCACCTGGCTGCTCTCCATCCTGCACAATGCGCATATCGACCGCGTGCGGCAGACCCGCTCGCTGACGCGGCGCCACGATGAGGCGGCGGTCGAGGCGGAACAGTCGCTGCCAGCCGGCCAGGAACATGCGGTGCGCCTGCAGCAGGTGCGCAACGCCTTCTTCGACCTGCCGGAGGAACAGCGCGAGGCGCTGCATCTCGTTGCGATCGAGGACCTGTCCTATCAGGAAGCGGCCGACGCGCTCGGCATTCCGGTCGGCACGCTGATGTCGCGCATTTCCCGCGCCCGCGCCCAGCTGCGCAAGTTCGAGGAGAAGACGCCGCGCATCGCACATCTGAGATTAATTGGAGGGAACGGCAATGAAGGCGATTGATCCAATCATCGATGCCGATCTCGACGCCTATGTGGACGGCGAGCTCGATGTCGCACGGCGCATACAGGTGGAATCCTATCTGTCCGAGAACCCGGCGATTGCCGCAAAGGTCATGGCCGATCTCAGCGTGAAGGGCGAATTGCGCCTGGCGCTCGCCGGCGAAAGCGCCTTCGTCCGCCCCGAGACGCGCGATGCTGCCCGCAGGCTGGAACGCGGTCTTTCCTATGGCCGCATCCTGCATTCGATGCAGCGGATTGCTGCCGTCGGCGTTCTCCTGGCCGCCGGCTGGGTGGCGCATAATTCCTTCGGTGCCTTCACGGCAACGGAAGTCGCTGCTTCGGTTCCGGCCCCGGCCTATGTCGAGGATGCGGTGCGCGCCTATCGCACGGCAGCACTTCGCGAAACCATCCCGTCGCAGACGGCTCAGGCCTACAGCGCCGACGATATTCGCGCTGCGACCGCAATCGTGATGCCCGATTTGCCGAAGGGCTGGAAGGTCGCCGATGTGCAGGTCTTCCCGTCGGAATTCGGTCCGAGCGTCGAAATGGCAATCGAGGAGACCGACGGCAAGCGCCTGTCGCTCTTCGCCGTCCGGCCGGGTGCCTTCGAAGTGAAGCCGGTCAGCCATATCGCCCTTGAAAAAACAGAAGCCGCCTACTGGCAAATCGGCGACGTTGCTTACGCGCTGATCGCCGACAACAGCGGCGTCAACCTCGATCAGGCAGCCGAACGGCTTGCCCGATCGCTCTACTAGTTCAACCCGAGGAGATCAGTCATGAACCCGATCAATCCCCGCTATGGTTACGGCTCCGGCGCCCAAACACAGGCCCTTTTCGATGAAGGCCTGCGCCAGCACATGCTGCGCGTCTACAATTACATGGCGCTCGGCCTCGTCATCACCGGCATCGTCGCCTTCATCGTCGGCTCGACGCCGGCGCTCTACGTGCCGATCTTCAGCACACCGCTCAAGTGGGTGGTGATGCTGGCGCCGCTTGCCTTCGTCTTCTTCTTCTCGTTCCGCATCCAGACCATGTCGTCAAGCACCGCACAGATGACCTTCTGGGCCTTCTGCGCCGTGATGGGCCTGTCACTCGCCTCGATCTTCCTGGTCTTCACCAAGACGAGCATCGCACAGACCTTCTTCATCACTGCTGCCATGTTCGGCGCGATCAGCCTCTACGGCTACACGACGAAGCGTGATCTCTCGAAGATGGGCTCGTTCCTGATGATGGGCCTGTTCGGCATCATCATTGCCGGCATCGTCAACATCTTCCTGGGTTCGTCTGCCCTGCAGTTCGCGATCTCGGTGATCGGTATCGTCGTCTTCGTCGGTCTCACCGCCTACGACACGCAGAACATCAAGGAACAGTATTCGGAAAACTACGATCAGGAATCGAGCCAGAAGCTGGCCGTCTTCGGCGCTCTCTCGCTCTACCTGAACTTCGTCAACCTCTTCCAGCTTCTGCTCAATTTCACGGGCGAGCGGGAATAAGAACCGCGCTTCTGGGGGCAATGGAAGCGCAGAGCGCCCGGTCTGTGATCTGTGACAGGATGGCAGATCGGGCGTTCACCCTAAAGGGAACGGCCGGGTCTGACGCCCGGCCGTTCCCTTTGTCTCCAGACTTTGATGCGCGGATCGGGATTTTTTCGAACGCGGTCGTAGCTGCTACACCTAGGCAGCCGTGCCTTTCGACGATGTTTGGGCGCACCTATGCCAACATGCTGCATCGTGAATTTAGATGATGTCCTGTGGAGTGGTGTAGCAGGATAGCGGTGGCTACCGGCGTTTTCCGGTAGGGTTGGGTTGTTCAAGTACAACTTGATGGAAAGACCACCAATGACCTACAACGTGATGGGTCCGCGCTCGCGGGAGGCTGTCACGAAGAGGCTGTAGCCGTGGTCAGACGATCAACCGGCGCCAGGGATTTTCGCTTCGTTTCCGGAAAGCGCAAGCGCCACTCGATATAACGCGCTGCGAGCGACGCCGGCCAGGCGAGGCAGAAGTAGAGCAGCGCTGTCAGCGCAAAGACCTGCAAGGGCAAAAAGCTCTCCGACATGATCTCTCGAGAGACCAGCGTCAGTTCGGGAACGGCGATGAGGGCGGCGATCGAACTATCCTTCAGCAGCGAGACCAGATTGATCAACAGAGGAGCGACCGTATGACGGATTGCCTGCGGCAGAAGGATCAGCCTGAATGTCTGAAACGGCGTCAGGCCGCCCGCAAGCGCCGCTTCTCGTTGGCCCACCGGGATCGCTTCGAGCCCAGCGCGGAATACTTCCGAGAGATAGGCGGCATAGACAGCAGCAAGCCCGACGGTCGCGGCCAGTTCAGCCGGCAGAGTGATACCAGCACCTGGCAGTGCAAAATAGATCTGTTGTGCGCTGTAAGCGACTTCTTCGCGACCTTTAATGGTCGGGGAGCCCGTGGAGTATGCAAGAGGCGTTCGCGCTAAAGTCCATGGGGGCTGTAACCAACGGCATTTCCAACTCCCCGGCCTTTCGGTTGCCAGATCATCTGGCCAGCGGGGAGCGCCGTGCATGCAACAGAATGCTATAGCCAGGTCATTTCCGGTCGATGAAAGTGCCGCAAATGATGAGGCGGCCCATCATGTGGTCGATGTGGAGGTTGGAAAGCGCATCAAAAGGCGCCGTCAGCAACTGAAAATGTCGCAGACCGCGCTCGGCGCGGCTGTCGGGGTTTCTTTCCAGCAGATTCAGAAATATGAGCGCGGATATAATCGCGTGAGTGCCTCCACTCTCTACGAGATGGCGCAGTTGCTCAGCGTTCCAATGGCCTATTTTTTTGAGGCGCTACAAAACCCCTTGTCAGCTGCAAATGGAGAGCTGAATCGAAAGGCGATGCTGCGCGAAGAATTCGTCGCGACGGATGAGGGCCAGAGGCTTGTGGATGCCTTCATGGCTATGCCCAAAAAGATGAGACCGCGGTTCATATCCTTGCTGGTTGCCTTCGAAACCGGTGACTGAACACGCCGGGACGGCCAAGAATGGCCGTCTTTTTTCCCCGCCGCGCCTCGCCGAGAACGCCTGCACGATGTCGAGCAGATTGCCGAGCGGCAGTTCTTCGACAACCTGCATCAAGGTCCCGCGGGGAACTCTTCCGTTGTCTTGCCCTGGAACTGCCGAGCAGTCGCAAACAAAAGTTCGAGCGGTGAGTAGTCGAGGATTTCCGCAGATGCACGAAGCGCGTGCCGTGCATCTTGGCTTCGCCGCGCCGACACGGACCATGTCAAGGCCGAGATCCCTGCCCCGGACAAAACAGCCCGTATCCATGATCATCAGGAGCGATGAGACGAAGCTTGCAGGCGATACGCGAATTGCCGATCAACCGCTTGAGCAGTCTTTCGCAAGCTGCCCGCTCGATGCGGCGAAGGCCATTCCCAGTTTCGGCGTCGAGTCAAACGTCCACTGCGGCAGCGCATAGGCGTCGCTGCCGTCGATCCGGATGGATCTCCCCTGAGCCGGAAACCAGAGATGTCACCGCACACCGCCGTACACGTCCGCTGATCGCCCGGCCGCGCGAACAGGCGTCTGGGGCCGACCTGAGGAAATCTGCCGCGCCGGATACAGGCGTCCCACATTTTCGAGATCGCGCGCGCCCAAACCGATGTCCGTGTGAATGGAAGTTCTATCCAAGACATAAATCACGAAGCGACTGAGCCGGAGACGGCCGAAAGGAATTCAGATGTACAAACATGTCGCCGAGACTTTCGTCGCCGTCACACACGCGCCGAACGTCGCCGAGAAAATTTGTTCGCAGATCAGGGAATTCTGCCGATCGATCCTCTGCGAAGGACCCGAAAGATTTTTGAGTTTTGAGGACGGATGCGCGGCTATACTCCCCACTGACGATGGCTTGTTCTTTCGGGTTTCTGCCCGGGACCTCGTTGTTTTCCACGGGATCCGAACCCTCATCGAAGGCAGCCTCTCGAACTTCGCAACCGTTGCCGACGACGTGATCAAGTGGCTGCACGCCGACGAGGGTCCATTCGCTCGACAAACAGGCGCGTCTAATACCAACGAGCGCTAATCAAAACCGGTGCGCCCAATCACGCATTCCAATCGAGATGATCTTCCATGGCTGTGCGACCAGCTTGTTCCATGCGTCGCAGCAATGGGAAACGATGTCCCTCGTAGTCTTTGAATATCCGGTTGGACAACCAGTTCTCCCTCATGAATTGCCACAGGTTCGCGACAGGGTTCAATTCGGGCGACCGCGGTGGCAGGAACAGCAGCGTGATGTTGTCGGGTACTTTGAGTTTCGGCGTGACGTGCCACCCAGCCTGATCAACGATGCTCCGCCGCCTGGCGGTGATCGTGAGATGGTCGATATCCTTGCTCTCGTTCTTCATCACGACGAACAGGTCGTCGTCAGCGCTGTGGAACTGGCTCTGGATGCGGGCGTGGCGACCAAGACGCATGTGCTGAACCTGCTGCACCGGCTGATCGACGGCAAGACGACTGACCAGTCCCGACATTGATTCGCCACAGGCGTTGACCTTGCTGCGTGAACCCAAGGCCAATGTAGAGCGATATGATGGCCTGCGTGTCCGGATAGCGGGAGGCCGCCATGCGTCATGGCCCTGCCAGCGCAGCCGTGGTCATCATGCTGCGTAGCCTGAAGATGGCATGGCCCAGGCTGTTACAGACCTGATCGAGCAAGGGGCTTCGGCCTTTAATGTGGCCGTGCCCATCCTGTCCCAGTTGCTGAAAGCGGAAATGGCCGAGCGCGAGGTTCGCTCGATCGCCTATCACATGAAGGCCGCTCGCTTCCCGGCCTACAAGGACATCTCCGGGTTTTACTTCGCCGCGAGCGAGATCAACGAGGCGACAGTGCGCCAACTGCACCGATGCGAGTTCATGGATGGAGCACAGAATAGCATGCTCGTCGGCGGCGGGCCGGGCACAGGAAAAACACATGTTGCGACCGCCCTTGGCATTCAGGCGATCGAGCATCACCGCCGAAAGGTCCGCTTCTTCTCGACCATCGAACTGGTCAACGCTCTCGAGCAGGAGAAGGCCAAAGGCAAGGCAGTCCAGATCGCTGAGACGCTGGTTCGCCTCGATCTGCTGATCCTCGACTAACTCGGGTACCTTCCGTTCAGCGCCTCAGGCGGAGCGCTGCTCTTCCATCTGCTGAGCAAGCTCTACGAGCGCACCAGCGTCATCATCACGGCCTTATGCCGCGCGCGGCATAAGGCCGTCGCGATGAGCGAAGGAATGGTCGCCTGGTATTTCGGTCCGGCATCAGAACCTGCGGAGAGCGCGTCTTTCGCTTGACGGCGTTGGGGGTCGATTTCGATCCGTCCGCCGTCCATGAAACGGGTCACCCCAATTCCCAAACTCGACATGCCGCTGTGATTAGCTGCAATACCGCTTTTGCTCTTGAGCGCACTCGAACCAGCAATCCTGAAGAAACAAGTCACAGCTCCCACGAAATCAATGAGTTGAGGCGACATCGACGCCGTCAGCAACACCATCGAGCTGCCCCGAAGCAACGGACAGGCCGAAGGCCAGATCAACCGCGTCAAGACCCTTAAGCGCGCAATGTATGGTCGGGCAGGTCCCGAACTGCTGAGGGCACGAATGCTACCACCGCTCCACACAAAGTGAGGAAGAACCCGGTTAACTGCCAAACGACATGAGCCCCATTCTGCGAACGAGCATGAAATGGCGCGAACGTTTCAGTGTGCGACGCCTGGTTCCTCGTGTGCCCTCACGATGGCGTCCGCTTCCTTGCCGTATAGCTCCTCGAAGTGATCGAAGGTCTTGGAAAAATAACCAATGCCCTGCGTCGCCGAGCGCAGCGCCCGCGCCAGATCGTCAAGTGCGCCGCCCGGAATAAGTGCCCGGAAGATGTCCCATCCCTTAGCGGTTTCATCCCGGTCGAAGCCGAGAACCTGACCCTTGAGAGCGGAGACGATCTGGACGAGGCTGCCGGAATAGATTGACGGAATGTGAATTTCGCTGCGGAAGACCGGTTGCATTAAGACGGCCGCCCCTTCGGAAAGCGCCTGTCGCACTCCCATTTTCGACGCAGTCCTGAAGGCGTGTTCCGAACTGTCGACGGCATGGTGCTGACCATCGAACAGCGTTACGCCGACATCGATGACTTGGAAGCCGAGCGGCCCTTTCTCCATCGCTTCGCGCGCGCCTGCTTCGACGGCAGGGATGTAGTTGCGCGGAACGACGCCACCCTTGACGGTTTCGCTGAAGGTGAAGCCCTGGCCGCGCTCGTTGGGGCGAATGCTCAGCTTCACATCCGCGAATTGCCCGGCACCGCCGGTCTGTTTGCGATGCCGGTAGTGAACCTCGGACGGCTTCGCGATTGTCTCGCGGTAGATCGGGCTGGGCGTTCGATCGGTTACGTCGATGTGGAAGACGTCGGACAGGGTTCGGCAGAGATCGCGCAGATGTACCGGACCCTGGGCGCGGACGAGCTGGGCGCCCGTGCCTTCCTCCTGCAAAACGACAAGACCGCGATCCGTCTCGGAAAGTTTTGCCAGCGTTTCGGAGAGCTTGTTTTCATCGCGTTCGCTGCCCGGGACCAGGATCCTTTCAAGCATCGGCGTAGGTGGCTCGGTCCATTCGGGCGGGGCGACCGTCGCGTCTGATGTCAACAGCGACGGGACGGGCAAGTGGTCGGACTTGACCGTTGCGAAGACATCCCCCGGCGCCGGCAGAACTGCCGAATTGGACCGTCCGTTTGCGGGATCCTGCACGGCGCCGAGGCTGGTGCCGCCCAGTAATGCGCCTTGCCGCAGTCCCTCACCAAGCGCACGCACCAGCACCGTCTTGCCGATATTCTGGCGATGATAGGCATGGAAGCTCACGGCGGCCAGCTTGTTTGCATCGACATTGCCCGCACGAGCCAGGCGCTGTCGGAGAACCCCTGCCGGCGGCGCCTCGTGGCGCAGCGCCTTCATCAGCCTCATCATGCCGTTGCCATGGCTTGCGGCACCGATCAGGACTGGAATAATTCTGTTTTCCCTGAGAACCCGTGATGAAATGGCATAGAGCGCGTCGCTGGGCGGCTCGCGATCTTCGACCAGTTCCTCGAGAAGCCAGTCATCGAATTCGGACAGGTGTTCCAGGAGCTCGCTACGCGCTTCCTGCTCGCGCTCGGCGGTGCTTTCGGGGATTGCGATCAGCGCCGAAGTTTGGCCTTCCCGGTAGCGCCACGCCCGTTCCGAGATCAGATCGCAACTGCCTATGATCCTGTCTCCCTCGCGGATCGGGATCTGGCGAAGCAAAAGCGTGTGGTTGGCGTAGTCTTGAAGCGCGGCGATCACGTCCCTCAGCCGCCCTCTCGGTTCGTCCATCCGGTTGACGAAGAGGATGCACGGCGTCCCCGAGGCTTCGACTATCCGCAGATAGGGCGCGGCGAGCACAGCCTCCTCGGGTGCCGATGAAACGCACAGGATGCAGGCGTCGCTGGCAAGAAGCGCGTGCTGTACATGCACCAACGCTTCGTTGGGTCCTGGCGCATCCAGCGCACACCACGCCTCGTTTCCAAAGGTGAATTCTGTGAGGTTCAATCCGTAAGGGGATCTGGATTTTCTCGACGCCCCCTCCAGGGAGCCGAGCTTTTCCACGACTGTTGATTTTCCGGTCTGCGAGGGTCCAAGCACGGTAAAGCAGCGCATCGGCATTCCTCCAACTGCCATAAACACAATTTTCAGCCATCATAGGATGCCCTGAACCGCTGCAAGGCGCCAGAGGTGTTCAGTTTCCCAACGCTTTGACCTGGAGACGTAGGAGCTGTTCTCGAATTGCCAGCGGGGCTGACCGCAGGGCTGCAGACGCATCCAAAACGATCTATCCAGAGACACTGATGCTACTCTCACAAGTCGTTAGGCGTGAACTTGCGCACTGCCGCGCCAGCTTGGCGACAAGCGCGTCGCGTTCATCGATACCACGCAAGAGACGACCGATAACAACGAACTCCCCGGTCGCCGCCAAGCAAGAGGAGAAGGGTTGGCATCCGTGAAAGCAGCGCAAGCTTAACGTCACGACTGCGCTGCCTACGCCGCATGATGGCCCACCGCGGCGCCGTTGCGCGATCTCAACGCGCTCTAATACACGGCCGCGCTGGGTAGGGGGGGTCGCCCACTGGATTGTGATCCTTCTTCGCTGTACAGCGAGGAAGGCATTTTGATTGTCGAGCCCATCCCTTTTAGGTGCAATTTATGACAAGAAAAGTTTATCTGGCCGGTCCCGAGGTCTTCCTTCCCAACGCCCGTGAAATCCTCGACCGGAAAGCAGCACTTGCCCGTGAGGCGGGA
>Ga0209758_1000626_pt1 | contig 54157 bp, 72 predicted proteins | sample AraplaMF_Col_mMF_FD_184258 | JGI IMG/M metagenome (GOLD analysis project Ga0209758, IMG submission 184258) | Arabidopsis root microbial communities from the University of North Carolina, USA - plate scrape MF_Col_mMF (SPAdes) (version 2) | ecosystem: Host-associated > Plants > Roots > Endosphere... | reverse complement strand
GGTCGGGGCAGCTGGATTCGAACCAACGACCTGCAGTACCCAAAACTGCCGCGCTACCAGGCTGCGCTATACCCCGAATGTCCGGCGAGCCCCGTCGATACACGCTTCCAAAGGCGCCAGCAAGCTCACAAACTGGCGCCAGCAAGGCTGCCAATGCCCCTCGCCTGCCTGCCCTATTTGCTGCCGAACAGCGGGTGACCGACGCGGTCGCCGACGCGGATGCCGTATTTCTGCACCGTTCCCGCCACCACCTCCAGCACAGCCCGGGCGGGCCCCTTCGAGGATATGATCTTGGTCGACAGCGGCTCGGTATTCTCGGCGATGCGCATGATGCGGCCGTTGGCGCCGATGAAGATCATGTCGAGCGAGACATAGGTGTTCTTCATCCACATCGACACCTCCTGCTCGGGGCTGAAGTCGAACAGCATGCCTTTGCCGTCCGCCAGCTCCTTGCGGTACATCAGGCCGGTCTGCTTCTCCTCCTCGGTCGTCGCCATCTCGACGGAGAACACCTGCACGCCGTTCCTGGTGACGATCTCCAGCGGCTGGAAGCTGGCGGCGCCGGCAGGCGCGCTGGCGACAGCGCAGCCGGCGGCGACGAGGATGGCGGCAAGCCAGCCCTGCAGAGCGGACCAGACAGCCCTTCGATCAAAATTCATGGGAGACACTCAAGGCGTGGGACTAGAGCCAGTCCTTAAGCGGCGGTCGCCGGAAAAGCCAGAGGCGCGACGGCCTGCCATCGCACCGCTGCTCACGATTGCGGGACTTGGAAGCTGGAGTGCGAGCCTGATCGCGCTTTAGTGCGACTGCAATCCCGGCGATCCGGTCTCGGGATGGATCTCGGCCGCCATCATGCCCTTGGAGCCGGGCCCGAAGCGGACCAGGACATACTGGCCGGGCCTGAGCTCGGTCATGCCGAAGCGGCGCAGTGTCTCCATGTGCACGAAGATGTCGGGCGTGCCCTCGCCACAGGTCAGGAAGCCGAAGCCGCGCAGCCGGTTGAACCATTTGACCTGCGCCCGTTCCAACCCGCTGGTCGGGGTGACCGTGACATGGGTGCGCGGCGGCAGCATCTGCGCCGGATGGATCGCGGTCGACTCGTCCATCGAGACCACGCGGAACGCCTGGTAACCCTTGGCCCGCTGGATGCACTCGACGACGATGCGGGCGCCCTCATAGGCGGTCTGGAAGCCGTCGCGCCTCAGCACGGTAACGTGCAGGAGCACGTCAGGCCAGCCATTGTCGGGAACGATGAAGCCGTAGCCTTTGGAGGCGTCGAACCATTTGATGACGCCGTGGACTTCGACGAGGTTGGCGCTGGCTTCACCCAACCCGCTGAAGGGATTGAGCCCGCTGTCGCGGCCGGCACCGCCGTGCTCGCCCGGCGTGATCCGCCCGGACGATACTCCCTGCCCGGGAACCCCGAGCTTCTTGGACTCAAATCCGTCCGACGACCCCATAACCCCGGACCCCACACTGCCATTGCAACCCGCCACATTGGCGGCGCTCGAATCACGCGTCTTAAGAGAATGTTCTCAATTCGACGCGACGCGAATCTTTCGACTCAAAAGATAACACTCCCGGTTGCGAGGCATAGACAAAAAAGAGATTCGCCGGAACCTATGAACAGCTTGCACGGCCGCGAATCAAATTGATGCCTCAATTACCGACAAAGGGCCCGAGCGTTTCGCCGATGTCGTGATGGATGACGAGGTCGGCGATGTCGTCCTGCTCGGTCGGCTCGCGATTGATGATCACCAGACGTGCACCGGCGTTCTTCGCCATCATCGGAAAGCCCGCCGCCGGCCAGACCACGAGCGACGAACCGATCGCGATGAAGAGGTCGCAGGCTTGCGACAGCGCGGTCGCGCGCTGCATTTCATCGTCGGGCATCATCTGGCCGAAGGAGATCGTGGCGGTCTTCACCGGCTCATCGCAGCCGGTGCAGGTGGGTGCGGCGCCCGCCGCCTCGAAGCGACGCTTCACCCACTCGAGCGGATAAGCCTGTCCGCATCCGATGCAGCGCGCATAAGTAGTATTTCCATGAAGTTCAACCACGTGCTCGCCGGCGAAGCCGGAGGCCTGGTGCAAATTGTCGATGTTCTGGGTGATGACGGCGGGAACCTTGCCGGCGCGATAGAGCGAGGCCAGCGCGCGATGGCCACGGCCGGGCTTGGCCGCCGCAAACACCTCTTCCATCGCGAAACGGCGACGCCAGGATTCGTCGCGAGCGGACTGGCTTGCGACGAACTCGCCGAAGTCGATCGGACGGTAGCGCGTCCAAATTCCGCCCGGCGAGCGGAAGTCGGGAATGCCGCATTCGGTCGAGATGCCGGCGCCGGTGAACGGCACGATCACCTTTGCCTCGGCGATCATGTCGCCGAGCCGTTCAACGCCGCTCCGAAGATCCGATGCAATCATTCGCGGCCTCCCGATTCGTTTTGCCCTGGCAGCTACGTGCGCAAGCGGCAAGATTGTTGACGCTCTTATTCAAGCGCTAACGCGATGCGCTCGGCAATTTCTTCCGGCCTTCGCATATCACAATCCTGCAATGCCTCCTCCCCATTGACGCCCCATTCGGGAGCATCAATGGATGTGTGAATGCGACTCAAGATGATGCGGCGGCAGTGCTTGAGTTCAGAAGTAAACCCGAGGGGATGGCCATGACCGAAGACGAAGAACGCAAAACCCGTGAGCGCGACGAGATCGCCGCCCGTGTCGCCGCCTTCCGTGCCACGCAGGAAAAATTCAAGCGCGAGCGTGAGGAATATTTCGTGTCGACGCTGGAGAATGCCCGCAAGGTCGAGCGGCCCTCGCTTTGGCCGTAACACGGCTCTGATCGATGCGCATGAAAAAAGCCCGGAGCATCGCTCCGGGCTTTTCGCTTGTCAGGGGTTACCCTTGTCAGCTGTTACCAATGGCGCCAGTGGTGATGGTGCCGGTAGTACGGTCCACCGCCGTAATAGGCGTAGGGGCCAGGCCCGTAATAATAGGCGGGGCCGTCATAATAGCCGTAGCGGGGGCCGTAATAGCCGTACGGGTGGGATGCTGCGACTGCGCCCGCGGTGATCGCGCCGGCGGCGAGGCCGAATGCGAGGCCCGGGCCGATGCCGCGCCCGCGTGCCTCGGCAGGCGCAGGGGCTGCAACCGCGGTCACGCCGACGGCTGCGACGGTGGCCAGAACTGCCAATGTCTTCTTCATGCTCTCCTCCTTCGCGGCTTGCCGGGATAACGACGGTCGCCTGCGATGGTTGCGCGCAGGTGCGGAACCGAGGCTGCAAAAATGCCGATGGCGCTGGAACGAAATCGCCGGGCGCGCATTGCCTTTTCAAGTGCGGGAGCCTCCGCCATCCGGGTTGAGGCAACAGCACGAAGACCCCGTCGGCGTCTCCGCGATGCCGGCGGGGTTTTTCAGTTTCACGGGAACAGATGGCAGCACACGGCAATGGCTGCCAGCGGGGCGGACGATCGAGGAGGAAGATTTGCCGTTATCCGCTTTGCTGGCCCGCATCCGTAAATTGGTTCCCAGATCCGACGATCGACATTACGACGAGATCGTGCGCAGCTTCGGTATCGGCGCGCTGCACCCGCCGCCGACGCCGATGAGCGACCGCGAGCTGGCGCGGGCCATCGCCGAGTTCCTGAAAGAGCAGCCGTCGAGCGAAACCGTTGCGACCCTCGGCCGCCGCCTCGACCCCTCCTCTCCGGTCTGAGCTGCTTTTTCGGCGGGAGCAAGGAACCAGGATTGCGCGCGGACGTTGTATCCCTCTTCACGCAGAGCGGAAGAGGCCGACATGCCCGCGTGGCTCGAAGTCTTGCTCAACCTGTCCGGCTATGCCGGCTTCCTGGCGCTCGCCTCGCGCGGCACCGGATGTCCGCAAGCGCCGGCCGACAATCGCAGCGACGAGCGCTAATTGGGTACGCCACCCTTGAACTCGTGCGCCACTCTCATTGACGTGCGCCGCTTCAATTGGCATGCGCCGGCTGGCCCGCCGTGCGCACCAGCCGGTCGGCCTTGACCGCAACGCGCGTGTCCTCGACCTGCGGCCGCAGCGAAAAGCTGACGACCACGAATGCGAGACAGAACAGCATGCCGACGATGGCGACGCGCCGGTAGGTGTGGCGGTCGCCCTGGTAAAAGGAAGGCGGTGAAAAAGGTGTCATGACAAAATTGCTTCTTGGCAAAGTCGATTCTTGCTTGTCTTTGCCAAACACCTACCCCAAGCGGCGACAAGCGCAACGCGATTGGGCTTTTAACCTAACCGAATAGGGTTATCGGCTTCCGCGCAATCGATCGTTAGGAATTTCGCGATCGCGAGTTGCTTTCCAGAATGCGAAGCGGAGTTACGACAGCGCTGGTTGCCGGCCGGCTTTGTTCCAGCTTCGACTCCTTTTCGTTCTCAAAAGAACGAATCGGAGTCGGAAAAATCAGTGCGAAGCGTTTCATAACGATCGATGAAAGCGCGCGACGCCACGTCTTCCGCCGCGAGACTCGTCGGCACGATGTTCGGCGGCACGATCTCCGGCGGCAAGAACTTCGAGACGACCGCAAACACGATGACAATCTCGCGGCATGGCTCACATCGAAAGCTGTTGGCGGAAATCGCCGTCATCGGCTGGGCGCATCGCGGGCATGTCATGCAGGCCGAACGCTGACGGCACAGGTTCGTTCCTGCGCCTTCGTTCCCCCCTGCTCGTTCTGCCCGCCGGCGCGGATCAGGCCGCTCGCTTCGCTTTGCTCTTCTCCGAGAAGCATTCCAGGATCTGAATGCGGAGCTCTTCTGCGGCCGGCCCCTCGAGCCTCCTGAGCTCGTTCCAGAGCCTGATCACTTCGCGCTGCTTTTCGACGGTCATGAGTCACCTCCTTGCGGTCGATCTAAGGGAGGCCATTAGAACAAAGAGGGAACAAAAAGTCCACCACTTTGCGCGATTTCCCCTGCCATGCGGCTTTGAACCTTTTCGGCGCAGCGCGGACCCATGGGAGCTGGGGATTTCAGCGCCCAGTCATATGGCAGCGCCGCGGTGAACGAACATATTCCGTCACCGCGGCGCTGTTGCTTTTTGGATTTTCAACTTTAAGTTTGAGCTACGGCTGACGGCCAGGCGCTGAAATCCCAACGTCGTCAGCCGGAAGAGCCCCGTGCGAAAGCGCGGGGTTTTTCTTTTGTCGTCGCGCCCGAACGGGCCGACCTGCGCTCTCTGGCTTGTCCTGATCGTCGTGGTGATGTTCGGCATTGCGGTCGCCGAGCACCACCTTTCCGTCAGCCCTTGATCGTTGCGTCGTGTTCGGAAAGCGCGCGCCGCAACGATGTCACCTGCGCCTTAGACGGCGTCCTTGGCCACCTTCAGCGGCGAGGCCTTGACCGACTTGCTCGCTGGCTTGGCCGCAAACTGCATCGGCTCCTTGGTGAAGGGATTGACACCCATGCGGGCTTCGGTCGCCGGCTTGTTGACGACCGACATCTTCACGAAGCCGGGAATGACGAACTCGCCGGACTCGTTGAGCTCCTTGTAGCCGACGGTGGCCATGTATTCGATCACAGACTTCACGTCGTTCTTCGAGAGCTGCGTGCCCTCGGCAATTGCATCAATCAATTGGGTCTTCGTCATCTTCGCCATGTCTGAATTCCTCTTGTGCGCGCGAGCAGCTCTTGCTGTGGACGCGGCCTGAAGCGCGGGGGGCGCGCTAGCTGATTTCATGCCTGAGGTCATGAAGTGACGGGGCTTAGACCCCATCGAGGCTGAAAACGCAAGCAGGGGTTCTGCGGGGTTCCCGACTTCCTGTGCAAGCTGCCGCAGAACCTGCCACTTTCCTTTTGAACCATTTTGTCCCTGGCGCGTCTTATCATTGAAGTCCCCAAGCTTCACCCCACCAGAGAGCCCCGCTTCCCCCAGGCGGGGTTTTCGCTTTGCCTGCCTGGCAGAACGTCCCCGGCTGCTATAATGGCCTGAGGGTTTCTCGCGGGGTGCTCATGAAGATCGCTATCGTCATCGCAGGTTTGATCGTCGTTGCCGTCGCAGCCCTCGTCGCGATCCAGCCGAGCTTCCTGAAGCCTGCATCCCTCGCCGTCGTGAAGAAGTCCGACATCTTCGGCTTCTCGCCCGGGATGACATTCGAGGAGACCAGCAGGCTCGTCAGTCAACGCCATTATCTCTGCCGTCAGGGCCGCAACTCGTACACCCTCGAATGCGATATCAACGGCGCCAAGGTCACGGTTGACGGCGACGAGACCGACGCCAGGCACCCGATCTGGCGCGTCAATGCGACATTGAACAATCCGGGGCCGCAGGATGCTGCTGTCAAATCGATCTCCGACCAGTTCAACGCGCAGGCCATCAAGGACCGGCAGGGATGGACCTGGATCGTCGGCCGCGGGCTCAAGCTGAGCTATGACGGCCTCGCCTTGAACCTCGTGGACGAGGCCGCCGAGGCCCGGCTGCGCAAGGAGGAAGCAAAGCGCTGAAGCATGATCCGGAAAGGTGCGCGGCGGTTTTCCCAAAAGATCATGCGTGGACAGCAACCTGAAGCGCGATGGCGATTCATCCTCGGCGCAGCGCGGCTTAGAGCCTGACGTCATCCCGTCGTGAAACTTGTGGCTCGGCTCGCATTGTTGACACTTCAGTAACCCAACGAGGCCAAGCTCCATTCAGTCTCGTTGCGTTGGAGTATCCCCACAGTGCTTGATTTTGACGAGCTGCGTGAACTCGCGGCCGATGTGCGTGTTTTTGTCGAGCTCGCCGAGGACAAGGCCGAAGCGCTCAAAGCCGTCATCGCGGCCTATGACGTGGTGCTGGCGATCTTCCCCGCCGACGAGGGCATGGGTCTCCATGTCATCAAGGGCAGCGAGATCCTGGACCGGATCGCAAGATCAGGGAGCCATGCGGTCTACAGCCACACGGCGGTCGCGGTCCCCGATCTGCAACATGCGCAAGCGCTCAAGCTGCTGACGGCCCCGGTCGAACAACGGATCGCGGCCTAAGGCATGATCCGGAAAAGTGCGCAGCGGTTTTCCGAAAAGACCATGATTAAACAACAACCTAAAGCGCGATGACGCTTCGTCCCAATCGCATCGCGCTTTAGTTGCCGGCGCCGAGGATGTCTGCCTCGGCTGTCGTCCCCTGGGCGCTGCCGAGGGTCCTATCAGCGGAGCCGGTTCAGGACCAGGAGCGGGATCCACGATCCCAGCACCATCAAGATCGCAATGATCGCAACGACGACGTACTTCAGGGGATGTTGCGACGAGGCGAGCGAACCTTCGAGGCGAAGGTAAGGTAGCACGGCCTCCATGGCCATTCCGATCAGGGCCACCGCCGTCAGGCCGCCCACGATCGATGCGAAGAGATTGACGATCCATCCCGTCACGCCGCGCTTGTTCGACCACGCCTCGTAGGTCGCGACCGCCAGCATCACGACGACAAAGACCAGCATGAAGCTCATCGAGCCGCCGACGCTCGACGTCGGGCCGAAGACCTCCAGCAGCAGCATGGCCGCCACCGCAAGCAGCGTGATCGTCTTCACGAAGCTCCTCTCATCCGTGCCCCAGCAGTAACACCGCAGCGCCGATCACGATACAACCGAGGCCGAAGACGGCCGTCGCGATCTCGACGGCATTTTCCAGGCCGAAGAACCTGACGACGGCGCTCCATGCGGCGGACAGAAGAATCTCCACGATCGCGCTGAGCAGGGCTTGAAGCATAAGAATTGGTCGCGCCGGCGGAACTGGGGTTCGGCGACGGTGAGTCAAATTTAGCCGCTGTCACGCCCCTCCGCGTTAGACCAGGGCGATCACATTTGAGCATTCAGCAGAGGTCGTCGTGCCCGGGCTTGTCCCGGGCATCCATCGTTCTTTGTGCCACGCAGAACCTCCTGGATTATTTCGTAATTTCGTAATCGTGATCGTCACCTTCCGCCCTTGCGCCCGTCATTCAATTGAATTACATTACTCCCGCATAGCCGAGGAGCGCATATGGCTGCCAATGCCCTTGTCCAAACCCGCATCGACGCCGAAGTGCGTGATCGCGCATCCGCCGTACTTGAGAGTATGGGGCTTACGGTATCGGACGCGGTACGCATCCTGCTGACCCGGACCGCCAATGAGGGCGCGCTACCGCTCGAACTCGTCACGAACAGCAAGGCTCATGACGCCTGGTTCCGCGCGAAGGTTCTGGAGGCGTTGAACGATACTCGGCCCGATATCTCTGACGAACAGGCTGACGCTCATTTCGCCGGGCGGCGCGCGGCCGCCCGGCGCAGGACGGACGAATTAGAGCCGTGAAGCTCGTCTGGTCCGCCTTCGCGCTATCGGACCGCGACGGCATCTTCACCCACATCGAGGCCGAAAATCCTCGGGCGGCGATCGCGCTCGACGAACGGATCGCCGCGGCTGCTCGTCGACTTGTCGAGTTTCCTGAGAGTGGGCGTCCCGGCCGTGTCGCCGGGACACGCGAGTTCGTCGTTACCGGCACCCCCTACGTTGCGGCCTATACCGTAACGGAAAGCTCGATCCGGATATTGCGCGTCCTGCATGGCGCCCAGAAATGGCCCGACGAGCTTCCCTAAAATTGAGTCTGCAAGCCGTAAGGCTCCGAACGCCTACCGATCTTGTGCTCAATTGTCCTCGCCACCTGCTCGCTCTGCGGCCTCGATCCACGTTTGGCGCACAGCATCAGTTGAGTGCACTGTCACCGTAAGGCGCCGCTGGCGTGCGGCCAACGGCGCGCAGTGCACCTACCTTACTCAAGGTTAGACCCTGCTTTGCAAGCCACGGACTTCCGACCTCTTGCCGGTCCTGGCGGCGAAGCCACAGCCCCTCACCGAATATCCCCGGCCTTCCGGCTGTCACCAATCGAGACCGGCTTGTTGAGGAAATACTCGCGGTTGCCGGTCGCGGCTTCCGCGTACTGGTCGATCGCCACGATGATGGCCTGGACGTGGGCATAGCACCACCCTTCCCGCGTCGCCCGTCGGCGAACGTCCTCGAGCGCGGTCAGGAATGGCGACAGCTCTCTCTCGTCGTCGAACCACCGCCTGCTCACCATGTCCTCCCGCCGAGCACCCTGCCCTTGGCCGCGCGCGGCTGCGCCGCCTTCAGCGCGTCGCGCTCCGCGCAAAGACTCTCGACCTTCGCTTCCATCCTCGACAGCAGCGCTTCGGCCGAGGCCGTGCCGACGCCGGCCCGTTGCAGCTGGAGGATCTCCTTCCTCTGCCTGCCCATCTGGATGCGCATCCGTTCGATCTCCCGCCTGACATGGTCCAGGTCCGGCATTGTTCCGCCTCGCGAATTTTGGAGCTGGCCCATGAGAACAAAAACGGAACGAAGAGTCGAGTCCGACGTTGTACGGAGACGGAAAGGAGCTGCGCGATGGCCCGACAACACCCGGAAGGATCCGAAGGACTGGATTACCGGAGACGACCCGATGACCGGAGCCCAGGAATCCTACCTCAAGACCCTCGCCGAGCAGGCGCACGAAAATCCGCCCGGGACCGAGCTGACCAAGGCCGAGGCCTCGGAGCTGATCGACAAGATGCGGCAAAAGGCCGGGCTGGACGAATAGGCCCCGGAATTGCGGAAGCACCGAGCCGTGTGTATGCAAACGAAATTGGGAATCGAAAATGCCTTATTTCGTTTGCGCCCGCGACGGAGCGGGCCAGATCATCTTGAAACGCGACACCAGGGAAGCGGCCGAGAAGAAGGCCGCCGAGCTCCGCGACATGGGCTATTTCGAAGTCGAGATTGTTGCGAAGGGTAACGAGAAGGCGGCATGAAGCTCGTCTGATCCGCCTTCGCGCTGCTCACATCGGAGCCAGCGCTTCATGCTTCCCTCAGCGCCTTGAAGGCGCTGAGAATGACGAAAGCACCCAGGCCGTAGGTCAGTGCATTCACGCTCCAGCAAATGGCTACGCCGAGGAAGGTGGATCCTCCGACCGCTCCCCAGAAAAAATACGCTGCGGTGATGCCCGGCCACTCCAGCGAGAGGAACGCGAAGTCGGTTAACGGCTCCGCGACCAGGAGCGCTGAGGAGATGAACGCCCCGATTGCGAATGCGATGATGAGGCTCATCTTCACGGAGTACATCACAATCCCAGCAAGCCGGCGATAACGGGAATGAGGAAATAGGCGGCGATCCCGAGAAGGCCGCCCACGACAAAGCGTGCAGCACGGCCATGAATCTTCGTATCGAGCCACGCACAGATGGCCACCGCAGCCTGCCTCAACCAGCCACCGACGAGGCGTCTGACGAGATCGAACAGGAGCTCTGCAACGAGGGCGGCCATGGCGTTTGGTCGGCGCGACCTTTGGTGGGGTTCAAGTGCAGAGGATATGACCATTTCCGTCGGCAACAGCGCGAGAGCGAGAATTTGGGAGCCAGTAGCCGGGATTACGCTGCCAGTGCACAAATTTCCGTATCTCTCCGGTCGGCTTCGGGCGGCGCTCGGCGGGAATGCCTGATTGAGTGCACTGTCTCCATTGCAGGACAACTTCAGTATCCTTGGCGTTAAGAGCACCGAGATCGCGCTCCACCAACAGCCGATCAAGCGGATGAAGAAGTTCTGCCCAGGGCGGAAGTAGCCGCTGCCTATCCATGCACGAACCTCAGCCCATAGAATGCGAGGATGCCGAAGAATACGATCATGATGATGATCGCGCCGACGACACCCAGCACGCCTTTGGCGCTGAGGCTCAGATTGCGGTATTTGATTTGAAGCTCGGGCAGTTTAGACATGGCACAGCTCTCCATTGAAGTTGGATCAGCTGTTAGGCTCAGCTCCATGACTGTTGAAATTGCCAACGTCGCCGACACCTTCAACTCTGTCATCTTCCGTATCCTGAAGAAGGAGCTGGACCGGCGGAATATTGCGGCTCACCCGTCAGACGTGATCATTAGCCAGCATCAGGCCGACGACATGGTATCGGAGTTAGTCAACAATGTGGTGCTGGCCCTCACTTAGCCAGCAGCTCTTTTTCCAGCCGCTTGATGCGTCCGGTCTCATCGTACTCGTATTACGGTGACAGTGCTGGACTGCACTGGTCTGCATACTCAGGGAGCGTCGGGGCTTGCGGGCAGCCTTTGCATTCACTCTCTAATTATGCTCACATCCTCAGATTGCAGAAATGGAGCTGATTATGCATCTCAAATTGATTGCTGCCGTTCTCTTTACCCTGGCCACTGCCGCTCCCGCCTACTCGAGCACGGCAGGTGCACTCATTGGGGTCGGCTGGAAAGTCGTAGCCATGACCGCGTTCCCGGACGGTACTATCGCTCTAACCCTCCAAGGCAACAACAAAGCCCAAGTCTGCATCATGAACAAGCCATTGGGCACCACGATTGACACCGCCAACAACTGCTTCACCGTGAACTGAGTCCTTTAACTAAGAAGCCACCAGCGCTGCGCTAGCGATGTTTGCCCATCCGAACATCAAGCTCCGCGGGGCGATCGCGGTTGACGGGTTACGCTAGTGCCCGTCAGAGACGAGCGCATTCAGAACATGGTGTCCAACCGCCGCTTCAAAAGTTTTGATAGCGGTGACAGTGCACTAGCTCCCAAAGGTGTCGTCCGGATTCAGGCGGGCCGTAGACAATGCCAGTTGAGTGCACTGTCGGCACGCCATAGCGTGGCCTTTGCGTTAGCGGAAACCCCAATCCGGATATTGCGCATTCTGCACGACCTTTCGGCGCCACTCCCCTGACTTTCAACAAGCGATCAGGCAATCAACGCAAAACAGGGGCTTGAATGAAAACCGCACTTGTCTTCGGCGCAACCGGCTTCATCGGCTCGCATTTGCTGCGCGATCTGTTGGACAGTCCCGACTATTCGCGGGTTGTGGCGGTGGCCCGCAAGCCGCTGGCGGTGAGCCATCCGAAGCTCACGGTGCTGATCGGCGATCTCGCTTCCCTGCCCGCACTTAAGCCGCAATTGGTTGCGGACGAGATCTTCATCGCGCTGGGGACGACACGAAAGCACACGCCTGACGAGGCCGAGTACTACAAGATCGATCATGATTATCCGGTGTTGGCGGCCGAGATCGCCAGGGCGAACGGCGCGCGGTCGGTGTTTCTGGTCACGGCCGTTGGCGCCAACGCCGGTTCCGGCGTGTTCTATCTCAGGACCAAGGGCGAGGTGGAGCGGGACATTCTCTCGCTCGATTTCGAACACACGCATATTTTCCGCCCGTCGATGATCCTCGGCGAGCGCGATGAGGACCGCCCGCGTGAACGCCTCATCATCGCGATATGGGGGGCGCTCAATCCGCTACTCGTTGGCCCGGCCGACCGCTATCGCGGGCTCGCCGGGAACGACATCGCGCACGCCATCGCCAAAGCCGCGCGGCATCAAACGGAGAAGGTGCGAATCTATCATTGGAAAGAGATGGCGGCACTGCTTCGAACGTGATGCAGTCCGAGCCGAACCGGCGCCCTTCACGCACATTTGCCGCGGCCCCCTGCCCCTCCTGCCCGTTTCCTGCTATTTCCTACCCGCCGTCCCGGCCCAAGACAAAACCCTCCGTCCGTTCCAGGGAGCAACAACCATGCGATACCTCCACACCATGCTGCGCGTGCGCAATCTCGATGTCGCGCTGAAGTTTTACCAGGATGCGCTGGGCTTGAAGGAGGTGCGGCGGATCGAGAACGACAAGGGGCGGTTCACGCTGGTGTTCCTGTGCTCGGCGGACGATCTCGAGGCGCTGAAGAAGCAGCCGCCGACGCGCGGCGCGCCGCTGGTCGAGCTCACCTACAATTGGGACGAGGAGACCTATGGCGAAGATCGCTTCTTCGGCCATCTCGCCTATGAGGTCGACGACATCTACGCCACCTGCGAGAAGCTGCAGAAGGCCGGGGTCACCATCAACAGGCCGCCGCGCGACGGCAACATGGCCTTCGTCCGCTCGCCGGACCTGCACTCGATCGAGCTGTTGCAGAAGGGCGAGCCGAAGCCGCCGCAGGAGCCGTGGGCGTCGATGCCCAACACCGGCCACTGGTAGGCTCGCAGAACAGGAACAAGCGCTTAGCCCCCGCGTTCACCCTCCAGTGATGCAATTGGAGGAGGATGCGATGGCGAGAGGGCTGTTGCTGTGGATGATTGGCGTGCCGATCCCGGTGATCATTCTGTTGTGGCTGTTCTTCGGCCGCTGAGGACAGGCTCAATCTTGCAATGAAAGCTCCGCCGTGTGCGGAGCTTTTTGCATGAGGGGCGCGCCGCAATCGCGCATCGCTCCGTGCACCGAATTCCGCTATCACCCGCGACAAGCAAGAATGCCGTGGGAGAGGCCTGATGCCTGACAGCAAGCTGACGATCTGGGGCCGCGCCAATTCGGTCAACGTGCAGAAAGTGCTGTGGTGCCTGACCGAGCTCGATCTGCCCTATGAGCGCATCGACGCCGGCATGAGCCACGGCAGGACGCGCGAGGCCGAGTATCTGGCGATGAACCCCAACGCGCGGATCCCGACGCTGGTCGAGGACGACTTCGTGCTGTGGGAATCCAATTCGATCATGCGCTATCTCTGCCTCGCGCATGGACGCGGCACGCCGATCTATCCGGAGGCGCCGAAGCAGCGCGCCTCGGTCGACCGCTGGCTCGACTGGACGCTGTCGACGGTGCAGCCGGTCGACCGCCCGGTGTTCTGGGGCATCGTACGCACGGCGCCCGCCGAGCGCGACATGATCCAGGTGCAGCGCGATGCCGACGCCGCCGCCGAGGTCTGGGCGATCGCCGATCGCCTGCTCTCCTCGCGCCGGTTCATGGAGGGCGATGCATTCACGCTCGCCGACATCGCGCTCGGTTGTTATGCGCGGCGCTGGCTCGGCGTCGAGGGCATCTCCCGGCCGGCGCAGCCGCACCTGACGCGCTGGCTCGCCGAGCTCGGCAAGCGGCCCGGATTTGCACAACATGTCGCACCGCCGATGTCGTGAGCCGGCGGCGCGCCTAAGTTGCGGTGAGAGCCCGATGAATCCGCGTTTCGGCGCAAACCTTCGCCGTCACCTCGGCGCTTGACGGCTACTGTGCATGGGGTTGTTTTCGCGTTTTTGTCCTTGGCCTAGCGCCCGCCGCGCTCGACCAGCAGCACGCCGACGATCAGCACCAGGGTCACCGCCGCGGTCGCCAGCCGCGCCGTCCAGCTCAGGCCGCGGCCGACCCACCACAGCAGCGCGCAGTACATCACGACGGGAACGATGAGGTCGAGGCGCAGCAGGTCCGGCGACATCGGCCTTTAGCGCCTGACGGTGGTGTCGACGCTGATCGAGCCGTCGATCTTCACGCAGGTCCCGGTGCCTTCGACCATGACGAAGCGCGGGCCATAGGAGGCGCAGGAGCTTCCTCGGGCCTTGCCGGCCGCGCCCTTCAGCGGCGCGGCGGTCGCGCCCGCCTGCGGCCGCTCGGCAGGCGGCAGACGCAGGGCCTCCGCCGCCGCGGCGGTTGTGACGAGCAACGAGATCAGAACGAGGAGCGGCCTGCGCATGGCGGCGTTCTAGCCCGGACCGGCGCAGCGCGCCATCGGGGCGACCATACCCGGCGATCAGATGAACTTGATGCCGGCCGATTTGCCGCGGCGCCAGACCACCTGGCAGCTCCGACCGGTGCGCGAATCGCGTGCGAAGGCGAGCCGGATCACGCCCGGGAGCTGGCTCGCGTCCTCGTCCAGCGTGATTTTGGCACCGGAATCCGAGATGTCCTGGACCAGGCAATGCCGCGCGGCAAAGCCGCCGTCGAGCGTGATCCAGGCGTGCTTCGACAGCAGCTTGCGGGCTGCGCGCTTTTTCGGCGGAGGCATTGGCGAGAGATCTCCCTCCCCAGCGCTACTCAGGGACCCCCTAACAAACCGTTGCAATCGCCTCCTGATCGTCCCGGATCGGCGCTGTCCACCGGGGCCAAAAGACCGGCCCGACCGGCTTGCCCGGAGGCGGAAAGGCCACTATACGTTCGCCCGCTGCAAGCCGCCGGGCCCTGTTCGGCCGGCCAGCGGCCGTGCCGGGAACAACGGCAGGGCCCTGCGTTTGCTCCCTTCGTCTATCGGTTAGGACGCCACCCTTTCACGGTGGAGAGAGCGGTTCGATTCCGCTAGGGAGCGCCAGTGCTGCCACGGCATCCCCGAACGGCAATTTCCGCTGCTTCCGCATGAACCTCCCCACCGCTCGCCACCGACCAATGTCGGTTGGAACCGGTCCTGGCCCATGGCGCAGCGCTACCCCGAGATTGAAGGTTTGCCCGGCGCGTCCGCGCTGACGCCGGACCTTCCGCCATGGCTGGGCCATCCCCGCCCGCATCCATCGGACCTGCGCGCCAAGATGCTGGAGCACATGGCCCGCGCCGGATCGCGTCCGAAGGCCGATGTCGCGTCGGCCTCCCCGGTGCCGTCAGGCCGGATCGCCCTGGATCTCCTCGGCGATGTCGTCGGCCACGTCATCCTGTTCGGTCTCGTCGCCCTGCTCTTCCAATCGCGCGTTCCTCTCTATTTGGGGGCGTTCATCTTCCTGACCGACGGCGGGCGCATTGAAAGCGCGCTGGCAGGGATCGGCATCCGCCTCGAGCCCGAAACGATCGGCGCGTACATCGTCAGGCGCTCCGTATTCTGGTTCGGGTGGTTCGCGTTGCCCGCCGCCTTGAAAGACTCCGTCCCCGCTTGGCTGGCGCCGTGGATGCCACCGGCTGACTCCTGGTCTTTCCTCTTCGGCATCGCCCTCCTGCTCGCTATCGTCGAAGCATTCACGGCGCTGGCGATGCGGCGCGCGTTGCCGCAACTGGGATTGGAGATCAGCCCGAACGGCCTGATATGGACGACGATCCAGTTCGCCGTGGCCGCATTGGCCTTGCTGGTACTGTTCGGACCTTCCTAGGCGCCGCGCCGCGCGGCCGGAGGTTGTGAGAAAGCCTGCAGCAAGGCGGGTCCTTATGCCGCGCTTTTTCCTGCGCGACCGAGGCGTGCATTTACCGGAAATTTACCCCCGCTTCTGAGCGCCGGTATCATTTACTTAGAATCTGACCGCTACCGTGGAATTACGGGAACGATCCCAAACACGATTGGCGCGCATGTCCGTCACAGAGTTCCTCAGGCAACGAGCAGTGGACGTCGCCGTGAACGGCAGCTACTCGCTGCCGCGCTGGTACGATTGCGAGGGCAAGCTGCGCACCTTCGCTTGCCGCACCAAGCGCGTCTCGCCCTTCCGCATGATCGTGGACGTGCCTGTCGTCGGCAAGGTCGGCGAGCGTCTCACGTCTTACTTCCAGGATTTCGGCGAGTTCCAGTGCACCATCAGCGCGACGCTGAAGGCCGGCTTCCTGATGGAGCTCGACATGACGCGGACGCGGCGCGCCTGGATGTCGGAAAAACTGACCTGGCTGGAGAAAAAGCAAAAGGACGACAGCATCCAGGAGCTGCGGCGTGATGCGCGCTTCGTTCCCCAGGTCTCGCACACCTTCCTGACGCTCGCCGACGGCAGCACCCATCCCTGCTTCATCATCGACGTCTCCACGGCCGGCGTCGCCATATCGTGCGAGTACGACCCGCCGGTGGGTACCGCGCTGGCCGTCGGCGCCTGCGTGGGGCGGGTCATCCGCAAGTTCGACAACGGCTTCGCGGTCAAATTCGCCGAGAAGCAGGCGCGGGACGACGTGGTCCGCCTCGTTGCGCGCTCGCCGCTGCAGCAATCGGCTTGAGCCGTCCAGCCCCCCGCATCGCCGCCCTATCGCCGCCCCATTGCGGGATCAATTTTTGACGGTCCGTGCCTCACGCCGGACGTCATTTGCGGACTCGCGATCGGGGGACCGGATGGCAGTCAACAACATCACCGTTGATAAGATTACCTGGGACAGGGTCGGCCGGGTCACCGCGCCCGGACGTTACATGTACACGTTCGGCTGGCTGACCATCACGGCCGGCGATCTGGAGATCTGGAAGCTCTACCCACAGGCCGCGTTCACGCTGCTGGCGCAGCCGGGTGATCCGGAGACATCCCCGGGCGGCGAGTTCCATCTCGGCGCTTTCGACGTCGCCCCCGAAGCGCCGCCGCCGTTCACCACCCACTGACGGCAGAAAGCGCCGGCCGACGCGGGAACGCATGGCATGGGCGTTGCTTTATCATCGCCATGATACACATCCCCGCCGTCGACCAAGCCTTCTTGCTGTTGCTCATCGTGTTCTGCCTCGGCACGTGCCTCGTACGCGCCTTCTGGGAGCTGGAACAGGCGCGGACGCGCCGGACCGCTTCGCCGCCCCGCAGGGACTCAAAGCGCAACTAGCGGGCCTGCCGGCCGTCCCGCCTCTGGACCAGCCTTGCTTTCGGCGCTCCACCGCGACGGGCGGGGTAAGCTGGCCAGCGACTCAAAGAAACCTGCGCATATCATTGATCTGGCTTACCAACGTGCTCCGGTCTCGGCAGACGCGGCCGTTGCCATGGCTGACGAACTGGTACTGTGATCCAATTGATTACGCTTGTATTCTCCAGCCCGGCAGGCGACCGCAGATGAACGGGAGCTGTCGCGCGCGTTAAGTGAGCCGACAGCGAGCGCATGACACATGGTCGCATCGCTGAATGTAGATTAGCGGACCAAGGGAACCTATTTTCGGCGCCGATGTACCTGATCGAAGCGTTGCCCACCGTCATCGGAACTGCTGCCATCGCCCCGGCGCTGCTGATGCTGTGGCTTGTCATCGCCGCTGAAGAGCGACCCGGCCCGCCCGCTCAGGTCTGGACCGCGTTCCTGTTAGGCGCGGCCAGCATCTCGTTGCTGGGCCTCGCCCGAGCCCCCTTCGCCAAGATGGTCGCAGCCCCCGACGACCCCTGGGCGGCGCTGGCCATGCATTCGATCTTCGGCGTCGCGCTGCCCGAGGAGGCGGTCAAGGTGATCGCCATCGTTCTGATCTCCTCGACCAAGCGGCGGACCTTTGCCAATCCGATGGACACCGTGGTCTATGGCGCCGCGGTCGGCCTCGGCTTCGCTGCTTACGAGAACCTAGCTTATCTGGTTCAGCACGCCGAGATGTGGCGCTCGCTGGCCGCCTTGCGCAGCGTGCTGACCGTGCCGTTCCACGGCGCGCTCGGCATCATCGCGGGCGCCTACCTGACGATCGCGCGCGCCGGCACGGCACTGGGCGCGAACCGCCACCATCGCGACTGGGCGCGCCTGTCCAGCCGCCTCCTGATGCTCGCCGGCCCGCTCGCGCTGCATTCGGCGTTCGACTTTCCGCTGCTGACCTTGCAGAGGATGCCCGACCTCGATCCGACGCTGCGGATGTGGCTGGGCGCGGCAAGCCTGCTGGTCGGCTTCGGCTCGATCGCCTTCGCGATCCGCCTGGTCCGGCGCGTCGCCCGCCACCACGCCCCCCGGACCGATGTCGCGCGGGAGCGGCTCAGCCAACTCCGCCGGATGTGGGCGCTGCTGCTCGCCGGCGGCGGCGTCGGCTTTCTCGGCCTCGCCTTCGTGCTGACCTCGATCCATCACTGGTTGATCAATCCCGAGCGCAACCTGACGCTGGCCCTGATCCCGATCGGCTTCGTCTCGATCCTGCTCGGCCTCGCGCTTCTGGTTGTCACAACCGCGATCTACATTCTCGGCCGCAACCGCATCCGTACCAGCGCGGAAGGTTTTTCCTCGGCGCCCGGCGGCGGTTGATCCACCGCATGGCGAGCGGGCCGCGCGCATACTAGATTGAGCACTGACCTTTCGATCTGGAGCCTGCCGATGACATCGCCCGAGGAGTTTTCGCGGCTGCAATCCGCCATGAACCAGACGGTCAAGGCGCATTGGAAGGCCTTCCTGTTCGAAGGCATCCTGCTCGCCGTTCTCGGCGTCGCGGCGCTGATCCTGCCGCCGCTCGCGAGCCTTGCGATCGCGATCTTCCTCGGCTGGATGTTCCTGATCAGCGGCATCGGCGGGCTGATCGTGACCTATTGGGCGCGCAACACGCCGGGCTTCTGGTGGTCGCTGATCTCGGCTGCGCTCGCCGTGCTCACCGGCATCCTGCTGCTGGCCCGGCCGGTCCAGGCCGTGCTGACGTTGACCATCGTGCTTGGCGCCTACTTCCTCGCCGAAGGCGTTGCCACCATCATGTACGCGCTGGAGCACCGCCGCGAGTTGAGCAGCCGCTGGTCGTGGCTGCTGATCTCGGGCCTCGTCGACATCGCGATCTCGTTCATGGTGATCACGGGGCTGCCGAGCTCCGCGGAATGGGCCATCGGCATCCTCGTCGGTATCAACCTGCTGTTCGGCGGCGCCAGCCTGATCGGCATGGCGCTGGCAGCGCGCAACAGCAACACCTGACGCGCCCCGTCGCCTGCTGCGCCGATTGGGGGGTGACAACCCTCGAACGGCGCGCTATATGGCCTGCCATGATCACCGTCGCCACCAGCTATTTTTGGTACTTTAGCTACGACAGCTCGCTGGCGGCAGGAGGATCGCGCTCAATCTGAAATATTGCAGCAAACGTCCGAACAAGCCGCCAGACCTGGCGGCTTTTTTATTGGCCGGCAGGTTCAAACAAACAGGAGCCCGCCGTGCTGAGCACGACCGACGATCTACGCATCCGCGAACTGAAAGAACTGAGCACCCCGGACGAGGTGATGCGGGAGGTCCCGCGCACACTCACCGCCACCCGTGTGGTCATGGCCGCGCGCAACGCCATCCATGCCATCCTGAGCAGCCAGGACGACCGTCTTCTGGTCGTCGTCGGCCCCTGCTCGGTGCATGATCCCAGGGCCGCGCTCGATTACGCCGAGCGCCTTGCGAAGATGCGCGAAGACCTCGCCGATCAGCTCGAGATCGTGATGCGGGTCTATTTCGAGAAGCCGCGCACGACGGTCGGCTGGAAGGGCCTGATCAACGATCCCGACCTCGACGGCAGCTTCGACATCAACAAGGGCCTGCGGCTGGCGCGCAACGTGCTGTCGGCGGTGAACAATCTCGGCCTGCCCGCCGGCGCAGAGTTTCTGGACATGACGACGCCGCAATACATCGCCGACCTCGTGTCATGGGCCGCGATCGGCGCGCGCACGACCGAGAGCCAGATCCACCGCGAGCTGGCGTCCGGGCTGTCGTGCCCGGTCGGCTTCAAGAACGGCACCGACGGCAATGTGCGGATCGCGGCAGATGCGGTCAAATCGGCATCGCATCCGCATCATTTCATGGCCGTCACCAAACTCGGCCGCTCGGCGATCGCCTCGACCGCCGGCAACGAGGATTGCCACATCATCCTGCGCGGCGGCAGCAATCCGAACTACGATGCGGCAAGCGTTGCGGCGGCCTGCAACGAGCTGACCAAATCCGGCGTCGCGCCGCTGGTGATGGTCGATGCGAGCCACGCCAATTCGAGCAAGAAGCCGGAGAACCAGCCGAAGGTCGCGGCGGACATCGCCGGTCAGATCGCCGGCGGCGAGAACCGCATCATGGGCGTGATGATCGAGAGCAATCTCGTCGCCGGCCGCCAGGACGTGGTGCCGGGCAAGCCGCTCGTCTACGGCCAGAGCATCACCGACGGTTGCATCGACTGGCCGACCACGGCCACCGTGCTCGAGCAGCTCGCCGACGCGGTCGAGGTCCGCCGCAACAGCCGTCGCGCCGGATTGCACGAGCGGTCGGCATAGCCCGTCACAAAATCGCGGTCGCTCTCCTCACCTCTCCCCGACGGGGAGAGGTGAGCCCCTCAGCAGCCGCGGCAGATGCTCTTGATCTTCTTGTCGAGCGCCTGGTTTTCCTTGCTGAGTGGATCGTTCGGATCGCTCACATTCTTCTCGTTCGGCACGTCCGAGGCGCGCGGCTGGCGATGGCCCACGGGAGCCTGTGGCAGAGATCCAGAACTGGCGCCACCCGACGTCGACGTCGATCCCTTGGGGCCGGTCTGCGCAATCGCCACGCCGCCGAGCAAGGCCGCAAGCGATACTGCCAGCATGATCTTCTTCATATCCGATCCTCCATTCAAGCCGCCGCTTCCCACCGCTCAGGTCTCAGGCGGATAGAGATGAACGTCGCCGCAATAGTCGACGATACGATAGCTCGTTTTCGATTCCGCTTCACGTGCATCGGCTGCGGTATTTTGCTCCGCCAAGACATAATTAGGCCCCACGGGCGATTTGCCGGCGCCGCCGGGAATGTCGATGACATAGTCCGGCTGACACAGCCCTGACACCCGTCCGCGCAATTGCCGCATCAAGTCCTGCCCCTCGGCCAGCGTCGTGCGCAGATGCGCCGTGCCCGGCGCGAGATCGCCGTGATGCAGATAATAGGGCTTGATCCTGCATTCGACGAAAGCTCGCATCAAATCCGACAGGGCGGCGATGTTGTCATTGACCCCGCGCAAAAGCACGGACTGGCTCACCAGCGGAATGCCGGCCTCGACGAGCCGCGTGCAGGCGGCGCGCGCCAGCCCCGTCAATTCGCGCGCATGGTTGGCATGCACGGCCACCCAGGTGGTCGCGCCCTCGACCTTGAGCGCCGCAACCAGCTCGTCGCTGATGCGGGCGGGCTCGGCCACGGGCACGCGGGTGTGAAGGCGGATGACCTTGACGTGATCGATGGCCGCGAGGTCGGCCATGATCTCGCCCATCCGTCGCGGCGACAGCATCAGGGGATCGCCGCCGGTCAGGATCACTTCCCAGATCTCGTGATGCGATCGGATGTAATCGATCGCCGCGCGATAGGCATTGTCCGACAGCGCGCTCTCCTTGCCGGGCCCCACCATCTCGCGGCGGAAGCAGAAGCGGCAATAGACCGCGCAGACGTGAACGAGCTTGAACAAGACGCGATCGGGATAGCGATGCACGATGCCTGATACTGGCGAGTGCGGATGATCGCCGATCGGATCGGCGTTCTCGCCCGCCTGCATCTCCAGCTCCGCGGCGGTCGGAACGAACTGACGGGCGATGGGATCGTCGGGATCGGACGTGTCGATCAGTTCGACCAGCGCCGGCGTGATCGCGACCGCATAGCGCGCAGCCACGCGCTCGAGCGCGGGCAGCGCTGCGGCCGGAGCAAGATGCTCGGCCACAAGTTCGGCCGGCTCACGCAAGGTACGGGCAAGATTGGTCTTCGTCATGTCTCACTAGACGTTTCATTTGCTGGCGGTGTCCACACCACCTGGTCAATTCGCGATGCGCCGCTCGCCAGCATCACCAGCCGGTCGAAGCCGAGCGCAACGCCACTCGCCTCCGGCATTGCGGCAACTGCGGCCAGAAAGTCCTCATCCAGCGGATAGGCCTCGCCGTAGCGGCGCTGCTTCTCAGTCATCGATTCCGTGAAGCGTTTGCGCTGCTCCTCGGCGTCGGTCAGTTCCCCAAATCCGTTGGCGAGCTCGACGCCGCACGCATAGACCTCGAAGCGCTCGGCCACCCTGTGATCGTCCGCCTTGACGCGCGCCAGCGCCGCCTCTGGAGATGGGTATTCGAACAAGATGGTCAAACGCCCCTGCCCCAGATGCGGCTCGACATGCTCGACCAGCACCTTGCTGAAGATGTCGGACCAGGTGTCGTCCTCTTCTATCCGAGCCTTTCCGTCGGCCGCCGCCGCGAGCGCGGTACGGTTACCCTCGCTGCCCGAGATTGTCGACAGCAGGTCGATGCCAGCGAACCGCTCGAAGGCGCCCGCGACCGTCAGAAGCTCCGGCTCGGCAAAGGGATCGGCGGTCCGGCCGCGGAAGGAGAAGGTCCCGATCCCAGTCGCCTGTGCGGCCCGGGCGACGACCACCACGGTGTCGGCCATGATGGCGTCATAGGAGGCGCCTGCCCGATACCATTCCAGCATGGTGAATTCGGGCAGATGCAGGTCGCCGCGCTCGCGGTCACGGAACACCCGGGCGAGTTCGAAGATTTGCGTCTCGCCCGCCGCCAGCAGCTTCTTGCAGGCGAATTCGGGCGACGTCCGCAAGTAGCGGCTGGCGCGGCTGCCGTCCGGCCGCATCAGCTCGGTCCGGGGGGCGTGCAGATGGGTCTCATTGCCCGGGGAGACCTGGAGAATGGAGGTTTCGACCTCGACAAAGCCCTGCTCGGCGAAAAAGCCCCGTATTGCTCCGGTAATGGCCCCCCTTGCCCTGAGGAAGGGCCGCCGGTCGAGGTGGCGGTCGGGCGACCAGAACGGCGAGATCGGCTTGTCCCCAGCCATTAACCGACCGCCCCTGGCGTGAGCAAAACGCTGGCTTCTAACGGCAAAATCAGTATGTTGCGGCCCGAAACGGGCGCCGAGGTCCGATTTGAGGCCCCAAGTCCCCCATCGATTTGACCACGTCCTGGCCGGTGCCGGGCCAAGCAAGCAGGAAATATCACTTTGAGAGTCATCGCCAGTTCTATTCGCAAGGGCAACGTGATCGAGCAAGACGGCAAGCTTTATGTCGTCGTGAGCGCCGAGAACATCCATCCCGGCAAGGGCACCCCGGTCAGCCAGATCGAAATGCGCCGAATCTCGGACGGGGTAAAGATCTCCGAACGCTACAAGACCACCGACCAGGTCGAAAAGGCCACGATCGAAGAGCGCAATTACACTTACCTCTATGAGGATGGCGACGGCTACCACTTCATGAACCCTGAGACCTACGATCAGGTCCAGGTCTCGAAGGACGTCGTCGGCGACGCCGCCGCGTATCTCCAGGAGAGCATGACGGTCAAGCTGTCCATGCACGACACCAACCCGGTGTCGATCGCGTTGCCGCAGCGCGTGACGCTGGAAGTGGTCGAGACCGAGCCGGTGACCAAGGGCCAGACCGCATCGTCGTCCTACAAGCCTGCGGTGCTCTCCAATGGCGTGCGCACCACCGTGCCGCCGCACATCTCGGTCGGCACCCGCATCGTGGTGATGACCGAAGACGGCTCCTATTCCGAGCGCGCCAAGGACTGACGGGGACCAGAGCGGTCGCAACAGGTGGCGCCGGGGGGCGAGACAGTGGTTGGGAAGGGTTTCCGCTTCGTCTCGCAACTTCTGGCGTCGCTTTCGCTCTTCACGGCCTCTGCTCTCGCTGCGGATGAATTCCGCAGCCCCTCGCTCACGGCTCTGCGCGTCGACTGGCGCGCAGCGCTCGACCAGTTCCGCACTGAAATCAATAGCCGCCCACGCGTCGCGGAGGATTTCGCCTTCGCGCCTCGCCGTTCCGTGCCGCGCTACGATCCGCGCGCGACGCCCGCGCTGGTGCAGCTCAACGCGGTCTCCTCGCGCTTCTTCACCGGCATCACCCGCAGCCCGGTGCCCGTGCTGCTGCCGTTCGACGCCGCCGCTTACCTCGATGGGCAACGCAGCGGCGCGCCGGCGACGCTCGCACTTTCACGCTACCAGGCGGACTTCAATCCCGTCGACATGTTCGATGCCGGCCCCGCCGGCTACAGCGCGACCTTCTCGCTCGAGCCCGGCGCCGGCGACGGCATGCCGGCCCGCGTGTTCGCACGGCCGGTCGAAGTGCAGATCACGGGCTCGGCGCTCGTCTACGACATCGCCGATCCCGCGGGGGGCAAGGGCGAGCCGGTCAAGCCGCTCGCGACGCTCTATCCGGACCTGCGACGATTCATCCGCGAAGGCTATGTCCGCTACGCCTTCACCCGCTTCGGCGTCGCCTATGTGGTCTCGATCCAGTGCCTCGACAGCGTCGCCAAGCCCAGGCGGCTCGCCTGCAAGGAAGCCTATCCGGTCGCTGAGCGCTTCCTGAAGGCCCTGCGTGTCGCCGGCGGCCAACGCACGCGGCCATTGACGGACATTGCCTCGAACGTGCTCGATCGCCCGGCGGAGCGCTCGCCGGACTTCACCTACCGGCCAAGCGGCGACATCATCCCGAACACCGGTTACCGCAAGCAGGGTGGCCATCCCGACCTGATGGTCTATGCCCAGATCCGCTTTCCCCTCGAAAAGGCACCCGCCTTCGTGCGCTCGCAATCCTACGGCAAGCGCGACAGGAGCGATGGTCCGACCGCCTATCCCTGGCGCGACAATTTCTGCGAGTCCCGCAGTTTCGAGGTGTGGCAATGTGCCGGCGGCTACGGCCACCAGGGCGAGGACATCCGTGCCGCGGACTGCCCGCCGCCCGGTGAAGGCCGCGAGCCCTGCGATCCCAAGCAGCGCGCCGTCGTCGCGGTGCGCGGCGCGATCGTCATCCGCGGAGCCAAGGACCAAGCCGCGACGCTTCAGGTCAACAGCCGGACCGAGCACATCCGATTCCGCTACATGCACATGAACCCGCATGCGATGAACGCCGATGGCGTGCTCAACGGCCGCATCGTTACCGAAGGCGAGAAGATCGGTGTGATCTCGAACTATCTCGACCATCCCGCCGGAACGTCGATGCACCTGCATTTCGACGCGCAGGTGTTCACACGGGACGGTTGGATCTGGGTCAGCCCCTACGTCACCCTGGTCTCCGCCTATGAACGCCTGATCCGCGCCCGCGGCCGCGAGATCGGCCCGGAGATTGCAGTCACGGCGCAGCCGGTCGCACACGCTTTGCCGGACGACGTGCTCAAGCCGGACCTGCGCGAAGGATCGAGCGGCGAGGACAACTGACGGCTTGCCCGCTCCATGGCCGGGCAGTGCAGGAGCTGTTGTCGCGCACACCGCCGGCTCCAACGAACAAAGGACAGGGTTGATGAGTGCCGGACTGATCGGGCTTCTCGATGACATCGCAGCGATCGCGAAGGTGGCGGCGGCCTCGCTCGACGATGTCGCGGGCCAGGCGGCCAAAGCGGGCACAAAGGCCGCCGGCGTGGTCATCGACGACGCCGCCGTCACGCCGAATTACGTGATCGGTTTCGCCTCGAAGCGCGAACTGCCGATCGTCGGCAAGATCGCGGTCGGGTCGCTGCGCAACAAATTGCTGATCCTGCTGCCGATCGCCCTGTTGCTTGGCTATTTCCTTCCCGCCGCGGTCACGCCGCTGCTCATGCTGGGCGGCGTCTTTCTCTGCTACGAGGGTGCCGAGAAGGTGCTCGAAGCCGTGATGCCGCATCACGCGCACCATCACGAAGCCCAGCTCCACCCGATCGCGCTGGATGCAAGGTCGGTCGAGGACGAGAAGGTCGCGAGCGCCATCAAGACGGATTTCATCCTGTCGGCGGAGATCATGGCGATCACGCTGGCGGCGCTCCCTGCAGACAGCATCTGGACACAGGCGCTGGTGCTGGCGCTGGTCGGCTTCGGAATCACGGTCGGGGTCTACGGCGTGGTCGCCCTGATCGTGAAGGCGGACGATGCCGGGCTGGCCCTTGCGCGTTATGACAGCGCCTCCTTCATTGGCGGCGCGATCCGCTTGCTCGGGCGCGCGCTCGTCCGCGGCATGCCCGCCTTCCTGGCGGTGCTGAGCACTATCGGCACCGCCGCCATGATCTGGGTCGGCGGCGGCATCATCCTGCACGGCATCGAAAAATACGGCCCGGCCGCGGTCGGCCGCACGGTCCATGCCGCGACCGAGGCTGCCGTACATGTCCTTCCATCGGTTGCCGGTATCACCGAATGGTCGGTCGAAGCCGCCATCTCAGGCGTGCTCGGGCTGATCATCGGTGCGCTTGCGATTCCGGCGGTCGAATACGGACTCGCACCGGCCTGGAAGCGGTTGAGGCGATCGCGGGATCGGGCCTCTTAGCCGCATCCGGACGATGCGCGCGAGCTAATCCAAGAATGTCGTGAGCTGCGCGCCCTCATCCGCCACGAACACCGCGATCAATTCCGCCGGCTCGGTCGCGCTGGCATTGGCGGAGACCAGATGCGTCGAGCCCGGCGGCTCGAAGAACGACTGGCCGACGCCGAAAGTCTCGACCGGGCCGCCGCCGAGCTGGGAGCGGATCTCGCCCTTGGTGACGGTGGCCGTCACCGAGCCTGCGTGACGATGTGGCCGCGAAAATCCGCCGGGACCGTAGGAGACGCGCACGATGGTGACGCGCTTGCCCGGGACGTTGGGCAGCGCGTAGGAGCCTATCGGCTCGACCTTGTCGAGCGACGAGCCATCCGCAGCACTGGCGCAGAGCGGGGCCAGTGCGCCCGACACAGTGTCCATCGTAACAGGAAACGCTTTGCCGATCGCCAGCGCGCAGGCGAGCCCAGCGACGACGGCGAACGCCGTCGAACCTGACGGCGCCGGGCGTTGCGCGACGGAAAAGTTCATTGCTGTCATCGTGACCTCCCCGCGCCGATCAGGATGCCGCAGCATTCGCGGCCGCCGGCCGCGACGCCGGCGTCCAACGAAATGCGGCACCAAAACGGTTCCAGACGTTGATCGAGGCGACGGCCGAAGTCAGGTACATCAGCTCGCTCTCGGAGAACTCCCGGGCGGCTTCGGCGTAGACTTCCTCGCTGACGCCCTCCGGCAGCAAGGTCAACGCCTCGGCCCAGGCCAGCGCGGCACGCTCGCGCGGCGAGAAGATCGGCGCCTCGCGCCAGACCGCGACCAGATGAAGCCTGTCGACGGGAACGCCGATCCGTTCCGACAGCAGGACGTGGTGCTGCACGCAGAAGGCGCAGCCGTTGATCTGCGAGGCGCGCAACTTGACGAGCTCGATCAGCTGCTTGTCCAGGCCGGCCTTGCCCGCAAGCTGCCCCAGCGCCAGCACCACATCAAAGACGTCGGGCGCGATCGTCTTGAAATCCTCGTATTCGCTGCGGGCATGGGACATTGCGGTTCACCTCGTCTTATTGTAAGTGTCCTTATATCTTATAAGAGCTCTGATATGTCGCGCAAGACTGCTGTCGCCGCAAGATCGAAAACTGCCCGCAAGGTGCAAGAACCTGCCGACGACGGCACGGTACGCGTCCCCGCTCCCGGCGAAGGCAAGCGCGGCGAGCAAGGCTATCTCGGCTATCTGCTGCGCCAGGCTCATGCCGCGGTCCGGCTGACGATGGAGCGGGCCCTCGCCGATCTCGGCGTCACCTCGCCGCAATTCGCCGTGCTGACGATGCTGAATGCCTATCCGGGTCTGTCAGGCGCCGACGTTGCCCGCCTCACCTTCCTGACGCCTCAGACCGTCGGGGTCATCATCCGCAATCTCGAACGTGACGGCGCGATCGTGATGACGCCCCATCCCGTTCACGGCCGCATCCAGCAATGGACCCTGACGCCGCGCGGCGCCACGCTTCTGAGAGCCTGCCGGGAGCGCGTGATCGAATTGGAGAAGCGCCTTGCTCGAAGCCTGGATATGAAGACGGAGACTGCAATCCGGCGCTGGCTCACCGGCATCGCGACCGAGCTACAAGAGGATTAGTTTAGACGGCTCCGTCCCGACTTCTGCGACCCGCAGGACCCTAGCCGCCCTTCAGCGCATCCTTGACCTCGCCGTCGGGCCAGGCCTCGCCTGCGGCGATCACCCGCACGCGGGTTCTATCGGCAGCATTGACCAGCACATGCGAGCTCACCTGGTCGCGGCTCGGCTCCAGGTGCAGCTCGGTTTCGGGCTTCCAGCTCAGCGTGGTCGCGAGATCGCCGGGAAATATCTGCCATTGCGATCCGTCATCGAGTTCGACGACATGGCTCTCCGCATGCGTGCGTATCTTCATTCGAGCCCGACTTCCTGATGAACAGAAGTGGCCCCCGCACTCAGGCCGGGGCCTATTCCGTCAGTCGTTGTCGTGGTGAATCACGGTCTTTTCGCGGTTGCCGAATTCATCTTCCTTCTTGATCACCGTGGTGCGATCAGAGGGCTCGCGCTCCCTGATCACGGTGGTGCGGTCGCGATCGCGCTCCCGCTCGCGATATTCGTGGGATTGACCGACCGTCACGCCGGCACCGACCGGACCGACGTGAACGCCGACTTCGTCAGCGCACACGGGAGTCGCGATGGCGGTGACCATTGCGGCGGCAAACAGATATGTCCTCATACTCTTCTCCTCATCTCGTGCGGAGGGAATGCGGGACTGCGACAGTTTGTTCCGGCGGAACAGGACCATCGGGCCGACACCAAATCATGCAACGGCTGTTCCAGGAACCGACTCACACGGGCCATGTTTCCGGCTAGAATGTGCAGATGAAACACGCTGATTCCTCGCCCCATCAAACCCGCCGCGAACTTCTGAAATCCACGCTGGGCGCGGCCGCCGTGCTCGCGTTACCCGCGAGCGTTCACGCCGCGCCTCCGGGCTTCGAGGAATGGCGCGAGAGCTTTCGTGCACGAGCGCTGGCGAAGGGCGTTTCCGCCGCGACCTGGCAACGCGCAATGGGACGGGTCGAACCCGACATGAGCGTGTTCAAGCAGATGCGCAGCCAGCCTGAATTCCACGAGCAGGTCTGGCAATACATCAATCGCCGCGTCTCCGACTGGCGCATCATCAACGGCAAGATCGCGCTGAAGAACAACGAGGCGCTGCTTGGACGCATCGAGCGCGATTTCGGAGTCGAGCGCGGCACGCTGCTGGCGCTGTGGGGCGTCGAGTCCGCCTATGGCGATCCTCTGGTGCAGCAGAACCACATGACGCCGGTATTTCCCTCGCTCGCCGCGCTTGCCTGGAACGAGCCGCGCCGCAAGACCTATTGGGAGACCGAGCTGATCAACGCGCTGCGCATCGTCGACAAAGGCTGGAGTACGCCCGAGGAGATGAAGGGCTCCTGGGCCGGCGCAATGGGGCATTCGCAATGGATGCCGGAAGTCTGGCTCAATGTCGGCATCGACTATGATCGCGACGGCAAGGTGTCGCCGTTCGGCAAGCCCGATGACGCGCTGGGATCGACCGCAAAATATCTCGTCAATCGCGGCAAATGGCATCGCGGCGAGCATTGGGGCTACGAGGTGCGCGCGGCCGGCAATATGAGCGGCAGCCGCAGCTACGCGGCCTGGCAGGCGGCCGGCGTCACCCGCGCCGACGGTGCGCCCTTCCCGCAACCGAACGCATCCGCGCAGATGTGGACGCCGGTCGCGGGCGGGCCGACGTTCCTGCTGGGACCGAATTTCTACGCGGTGAAGAGCTACAACCCTTCGATGAACTATGCGCTGGCGATCTGCCATCTCGGCGACCGCTGCCTCGGCGCGCCGCCGTTCATTCAACCCTTCCCCGGCTCCGAGCGCGCCCTGACGCTCGCCGAGGTGCAGGAGATGCAGACGCGCCTGACCAAAGCCGGCTTCGACACCGGCGGCACCGACGGCCGCGTCGGCAACGACACCATGAAGGCGGTCAAGGATTTCCAGCAGCGCTCAGGCATCACGCCGGCGGACGGCTATGGCGGGCTGAAGGTGCTGGCGAAGCTCCGGCAGGGGTCGTAGGCCAAGACCCTCTCCTGCCGTCATTTCGGGGCACGCCACTTGGCGCGAGCCCGGAATGACGGTCTGCCTCAATGCCGGTACTGCGGCTCCTCCGCATCCAGCTGACGCCGGATCGCAGCAAGATGCAGCCGTGCGGATTCGCTATCGCCCTCGCGCATCTGCCGGTAGGTCTCGGCCGCAACCGCGGGATCGACCGGCAGCACCTTCCGTCCCGTCGACATCGCAAGCACCTGCACCTCGGCAGCACGTTCGAGGTAATAGAGGTCGTCCCAGGCCTCCGCGATGGTCGGCGCCAGCACCATCACGCCATGATGCTTCATGAAGACGATATCGGCATCGCCGACCGCCGAGGCGATCCGCGCGCCTTCGCGGTTGTCGAGGGCGAGGCCGTTATAGTCGCGGTCCACGGCCGTCCGGCCATAGAATTTCAACGCGGTCTGGCCGGCCCAGATCAGGGGCTCGCCCTCGGTCATCGAAAGCGCCGTGGCGTAGGGCATGTGGGTGTGGAACGCGACCTTGGCGCGCGGCAGCAGCCTGTGCATCTCGGCGTGGATGTAGAACGCGGTCGCCTCGGGCACGCCCTCGCCGTCGAGCACGTTGCCGTGGAAGTCGCAGATCAGGAGCTTGGACGCGGTCAATTCCCGAAAGGCGTAGCCATAGGGGTTGACGAGGAAAAGATCGTCATGACCAGGCACGACGGCCGAGAAGTGGTTGCAGATGCCTTCCTCAAAACCGTTGCGCGCCGCCATGCGGAAGCAGGCGGCCAGATCCTCGCGCGCGGTGCGGATCGCATCGGTCGCAAGGTCCGGCCGGTTCGAGCGGAATGGCGCGGGCGCGGGTGAGGAAGCATGAAGGCTGTGCGCCATGGCGAAGAACACCTCTGTCGGTCGGGAGCTATTCGCGTTGTACAGCGGCCGCGCCTGCGCGTCAGCCCCTGCGCGTGCCGCTCTGCCCTGCGCGGCTCAGGACCGCCGCGGGACGCCGCCGGCGTTCATGCCGCCGTCGATCACGAGCTCGCTGCCGGTGACGTAACGCGAGGCACGGGAGGCCAGATACAGCACGCCGGAAGCGATCTCCGCGGCCTGCCCGGCGCGGCCGAGCGGAGTTGCGACCTTGGCCCGTTCCTCCGGATCGATCGGCGCGTTCTGGCCGGCGCCGGTCGCCCCGGTCGGGATCTTGCCCCAGATCGGCGTGTCGATGATGCCGGGATGAACCGAGTTGACGCGGATGCCGTCGCCGGCCGCCGCGCATTCCATGGCGATCGACTTGGCGAACAGCCGCACGCCACCTTTCGTCGCTGAATAGGCCGACAGACCGGGCGCGCCGCGCAGACCCGCGAGCGAAGACATCAGGACGATCGAGCCGCCGCCATGCTTGCGCATCAGGGGAAGGCAATGCTTGACCGAGAGAAAGACACCGTCGAGATTGATCGCATTCTGCTTGCGCCAGTCAGCGAGCGTCATGTCGACGATCGAGGGCACGGCAATGCCAATGCCGGCATTGGAGACCATGATATCGAGCCGGCCGTAGCGCCTCGCGATCTCAGCGACGACCTCGATCCAGCGCTCCTCGCTGGTGACATCCTGCGCCAGGAAGATCGCCTTGCCGCCGGCCTTTGTCACGCGCTTGGCGAGCTCGGGCCCGAGCAACTCATCGATGTCCGTGATGACGACGGTAGCGCCCTCGCGTGCGAACAGCTCGACGATGGCCTCGCCAATACCGGAGGCCCCGCCCGTCACCAGCGCGACCTTGCCCTCAACCTGCCCTGCCATGCTCACTCCCTTTTCTTGTTGTTTGAGACGTTATCTTTCACGCATGATCTCTTCGGAAAACCGCTTCACACTTTTCCGGATCATGCGTCATCTAATCACGGACGGCCCCTGGTCCGGTAGCGCGACGTCGACGACGCGGAATTGCACCCGTTCGGCGCCCTGATAGCGATCAACCGAGAGCGAGCCGGCGACATGCAATTGCTGGCCGCGATTGGCGAGCAGCGCGTTGCCGAGCTTCTGGCCGACCGAGCGGAATGCGATGCCGTTGACGATGGCGCCGTCGCCCGACTTGAAGCGCAGCCTCAGGTGAGCCTGGCCGACCTCGTCGGCAAAGACGAGCTGGTGCGCCGGCAGCGCCAGCACGGGCTCCGGATTGCCGCTGCCGAAAGGCCCGGCGCGGTTGAGCGTCGCCGCGAGCTCCGTCGTCACCGCGCGCGCGGAGACCGCGCCGTCGATATAGAGCTCGTTGACGTGGCGGGCCTCGGCGACATCCTGCGCCAGTGCGTTCTCGAGATAGGCGCGGAATTCGGCGAGCTTCTCTTTCCGCAGCGTCACGCCCGCGGCCATCGCGTGCCCGCCACCTTTGAGCAGGATGCCGTCGGCCACCGCCTGCCGCACCGCCTTGCCGAGATCGACGCCGGCGATCGAGCGGCCCGAGCCGGTGCCGATGCCGCCGGGCTCCAGAGCGATGGCGAAGGCGGGCCGCGAGAACTTCTCCTTGAGGCGGGAGGCCACGAGGCCGACGACGCCGGGATGCCAGCCTTCGGAGGCCGTGACGATGACGCCGAGCTTGTCCTCCAGCCCGATCGAGGCCAGCGCCTCGGCCTCGGCCTGCGCTTCCGCGGCCTGCTCGATGACGCGGCGCTCGCTGTTGAGGCGGTCGAGCTCGGCCGCGATCCGCGCTGCCTCGACGCTGTCGCTCTCCAGCAGCAGCCGCACGCCGAGATCGGCGCGGCCGATGCGGCCCCCGGCATTGATGCGCGGCCCCAGCATGAAGCCGAGATGCCAGGCCTCCGGGGGCCCGTTGAGCCGCGCCACGTCCATCAGCGCGGTATGGCCGACATGATCGCGCCGGCGCATGGCGATCAGGCCCTTGGCGACGAAGGCACGGTTGAGGCCGATCAGCGGCGCCACGTCCGCAACCGTACCGAGCGCGACGTGATGCAGCATGCCGAGCAGATCCGGCTCGGGCATCTCCGCGCTCCAGAAGCCGCGCCGGCGCAGCTCGCGATTGACCGCCACCAGCGTCACCAGCACGAGGCCGACGGCGGCGAGATGGCCAAGGCCCGAGAGATCGTCGAGCCGGTTCGGATTGACCAGCGCGTCGACCTCCGGCAGCTCCGTGCCGGCCTGGTGATGGTCGATCACCACCACGGACATGCCGAGGCGCTTGGCTTCGGCGAGCGGCTCGATGCTGGTGGTGCCGCAATCGACGGTGACGAGCAGCGTGGCGCCCTTCGCGGCGAGCGCCCGCACCGCTTCGGTGTTCGGTCCGTAGCCTTCGAAAATGCGATCGGGAATGTGGATCAGCGGATCGAGGCCGCAGTGGCGCAGGTGCCAGGCCAGCAGCGCCGCCGAGGTCGCGCCGTCGACGTCGTAATCGCCGAAGATCGCGACCTTCTCGCCTTTCGCCGCGGCATCTGCGATCCGCTTCGCCGCGGCCTCCATTTCCGTCACGGTAAAGGGGTCCGGCAGAAGCTTGCGGATGGTCGGATCGAGGAAGTCCTGGACTGCATCGATATCGACCCCGCGGCCGGCCAGCACCCGGGCCAGCAGCTCCGGAAGCTGGTGCTGCTGCACGATCGCAAGCGCCTTGGCCGCGCCGCGGGCGTCCAGCCGGTCGCGCCAGAGCTTGTCGGTCAGCGAGCGCGCAACGCCCAGGAACGCCTGGGGCGCTTCGACGGGCAAGGCGGTGGCAGGCGGCGTCATGTATCGCAGTTGGTTTGAGGAAGCCGCAGCCGACGAGGTCGCGCCGGTCCGGCTTGCGGGACGATTGACCCGGAATCTCCGGGCATTTGCAATCTCCGCGGCGCACAAAGCGGTGGATTGCCGATTTGCTGCGCCGAGTGACTATCATTTGGGCAATCCGCCGAACAGCAAATTAAGCAGGCGTTAGGCGGAATCTTCGAAAAAGAATCGTATTCGATCTGTAATTTGTAGTTCCGGGTTCGTTGCAGATCAGACCTCATTGCCAAGGGATGCCCCCGATGTCTGCTGCGCTGGGTCTGAAGGCCAAGCCGATCGCCACCGAACCCGCTGAGGACGATTCCGATATTTCCGCGCTGATCAACCGCCTCACCGCGGAGGTCAACCAGATCGCGGTCGACAAGACCAAGTCGATCCAGCAGATCACCAACCAGATGAAGATGCTGGCGCTGAACGCGCTGATCGAGAGCTCGCGCGCCGGCGCGCAAGGCGCCGGCTTTGCCGTGGTGGCGCAGGAGGTGCGCGGCGTCGGCCAGCAGGTCGAGACCATCGCACGCGAGCTCGAGACACAGCTGACGAAGCGCACCGGCGACCTCGTCTCCTCGATCGAGCGGATGAGCCAGCGATCGCGCGGCGAGCGCATGATGGACCTGTCGCTGAACGCCATCGAGCTGATCGACCGCAATCTCTACGAACGCACCTGCGACGTGCGCTGGTGGGCGACCGATTCCGCCGTGGTCGATTGCGCGGCCTCGCCGAGCGCCGCAGCCGTCTCGCATGCCTCACAGCGCCTGGGCGTGATCCTCGGGGCCTACACCGTCTATCTCGACCTGTGGCTCTGCGACCTCGACGGCAACGTCATCGCCAACGGCAGGGCCGACCGCTTCCGCGTCGTCGGCCAGAACGTCGCCCACACCAAATGGTTTCGCGAGGCGCGCAGCTTGCGCTCCGGTGACGATTACGTCGCCGGCGACGTCGAGAACCAGCCGCTGCTCGGCAACGCGCAGGTGGCGACCTATTGCGCCAGCGTCCGCGCCGGCGGTCAGGCGAACGGCGTCCCGATCGGCGTGCTCGCCATCCATTTCGACTGGGAGCCGCAGGCTCGCGCCATCGTCCAGGGCGTGCGCGTCGGCGACAGCGACAAGGCGCGCGTGCTGCTGGTCGATTCGAATATGCGCGTGATCGCGGCGTCCGACGGCCAGGGCATCCTCAGCGAGCGCATCTCGATCTCGCTGAACGGCCAGCGCTCCGGCTTCTATCACGACCGCAACGGGTCGCTGATCGCCTTCCACGCGACGCCGGGCTACGAGACCTATCGCGGGCTCGGCTGGTACGGCGTGATCGTCTGCGGGGCGTGAGCCCGCAGGCCGATTCAAAAACGCGAAAACAACCCCATGCACAGTAGCATCGGGGTTGTTTTCATTGGCGTTTTGCGCCCACCCGAACGCCGCCTCGCCAAGGCTCTTTTGACACGTCGGGCAAAACGCCGGCCTTCATGGCGTGGCATGACCATGCCCGCACACCATTGTAAGAGGGGAATGATCCCCGACCGACCAGCTCACACCCCCACATGCGCGATTGAGCATTTTCCGGCGAGCCAGGCCGATTCCAGGCAAAAGCTCGCCGCATTGCTCGGGTAGATTCCGCGTCGCGTTGAGCTGCGGACCATGACTCGCTTCAGGCCCCCACCAAGCTCACATTTGCCCTATGCTGAGGAGACTTTCATGAAGATTGTCGTGATCGGCGGAACCGGCTTGATCGGATCGAAGCTCGTGGCGCGGCTCAAGCAGCAAGGTCACGAGCCCGTGGCAGCTTCGCCGAAATCAGGCGTGAATGCCGTGACCGGCGACGGCCTCGCTGCGGCATTGGCAGGCGCGGATGTCGTCGTCGATGTTGCCAATGCGCCGTCCTGGGAGCCGGCCGCCGTGCTCACATTCTTCGAGCGTTCAAGCAAAAATCTCCTCGCGACGGAGGCTGCCGCGGCCGTGAAGCATCACGTGGCCCTGTCGATTGTCGGAACCGAGCGGTCGCCCGACAACGCCTATTTCCGTGCCAAGCTCGCCCAGGAGACGATCATCAAGTCCTCGCCGGTCCCCTACTCGATCGTGCGCGCCACCCAGTTCTTCGAATTCCTCGGCGCCATTGCCGAAATGAGTGCGATTGACGGCAAGGTCGTCGTTCCATTGGCCTTGTTTCAACCGATCGCTGCCGACGACGTCGCCGCTCGCCTCGCGGAGGTCGCAACCGGCAAGCCGCTCAACGGCACGATCGACATCGCGGGTCCCGAAAAGGCTCCCTTCAATGAATTCATCGCGCGCCGCCTGAAGGCATCCGGCGACACCAGACCGGTGGTCGGAGACCCGAAGGCGCCGTATTACGGCGGAGTCATCGACGACACGTCGCTGATCCCGCTCGGCGAGGCGCGCCTCGGGGCGACGTCGCTGGCTGCGTGGCTCGGGAACCTCTGAGAGCGGTACCGGTCGCTCATCCAGGACGCTTGCCGGCCGCCGCCATCTCCGCGGCAAGCAGCACCGCAGCGCGGCTGGCGCCGATGGAAGCGATGCCCTGCCCTGCGATGTCGTAGGCGGTGCCGTGCGCGGGCGTGCAGATCGGAAATGGAAAGCCGCCGAGCAAGGTCACGCCGCGATCGAAGCCCATGAGCTTCATCGCGATCTGGCCCTGGTCGTGATACATCGTCAGCACCGCATCGAAGGCGCCGGCCTTCGCGCGCAGAAACACCGTATCGGCCGGGAACGGTCCCTCCGCGGCAATGCCCTCGCGCTGGCCGGCTGCGACCACGGGCGCGATCACGTCGATCTCCTCACGGCCGAAATTGCCACCGTCGCCGGCATGCGGATTGAGACCGGCGACCGCAATGCGCGGCCGCGCGAAGCCGGCCTTGCGCATGCAGGCATCAGTCAGCTCGAGCGCGCGATGGATGCGCTCGCTGGACAGCTTTGCGGCCACGTCCTTCAGCGGAATGTGTGAAGTCACCCGTGCGTTCCAGAGCTGATCAAGCACGTTGAATTCGCTGGCCGGGGTCTTGAGGCCGACCACCTCCGCGGAGAACGCGATCTCGTCGTCGTACTCGGCGCGCGCAAGCCGCATCGCCTGCTTGTTGAAGGGGGTGAAGCAGACCGCGTCGACTTGGCCGTCTCGGCCAAGCTCGAGCGCGTGCCCGTAATTGGTCAGCGCGAATTTTCCGCCGGCAAGAGTCGCGGTCTTCGGCTCGACCTCCTTGGGATCGAGATGGCCGAGGTCGACGAACAGCGCCTCGCCCGCTGCCGCGCGAAGGTCGGCGCCCTGCTTCACCGTCGTCAGCGCCGGCTTGACGCCGGCAACGCGCGCGCCCTCGTCGAAGATGCGGCGGTCACCGATCACGACGAGCCGGCTTCGGGCGCGGATGTCGTCCTGCGCCACCAGCTTGGCCGTCAGCTCGGGGCTGATGCCGGCGGGATCTCCCATGGCCAGCACAATCAGCGGCTTTGCGGTCATATGATCACTTTCTCTTGGCTTGTCGCATCGGCCGTGGGGGATGCGGGTTTGCGCCAAAGGCGCGCGAGCTGCAGCACGAGCGGCAGCAGCAGGAGCGCGATGCCGGCCACGATCAGGCATGTCACCAGCTTGTTGGCAAAGAAGATGCCAAGGGATCCCTTGGACATCAGCATCGACTGCCGGAACGCGTCCTCGGCCTTGTCGCCGATGACGATGGCGAGCACGAGGGGCGCCAGCGGATAGAACAACTTCTTGAAGAGATAGCCGACGACGCCGAAGCCGAGCATCATGACCACGTCGAGATAGGAATTCGAGACGGAATAGGCGCCGACGACGCAGATGATCACGATCAGCGGCGCGATCACCACGAAGGGAATCCGCATCAAGGCGGCGAATACCGGAACCGTAAGCAGCACCAGCACGACTGCGACGATGTTGCCGACATACATCGAGGCGATCAGGCCCCAGACAAAGTCCTTCTGATCGACGAACAGCATCGGCCCGGGATTGAGGCCCCAGATCATCAGCCCGCCCATCATGACGGCCGCGGTCGCCGAGCCGGGAATGCCGAGCGCGAGCATCGGCAGCAGCGCGCTGGTGCCGGCGGCATGATCGGCGGTCTCCGGCGAGACGATGCCTTCGACCTCGCCCGTGCCGAAATATCGGCCGCGGCGCGAGAACCGGCGCGCGATGCCATAGCTCATGAACGAGGCCGCGGTCGGCCCGCCCGGAGTAATTCCCATCCAGCAGCCGATCGCGGCGCTGCGCAGCAGCGCCACGCCATGCCGCGGCAGACGGCCGACGGCGCGAAACACCTCGCGCCAGTCGATCCTGGAGGACACCGCGCGGGCATGAAACTCCTCCTCGACCGCGACCAGCAGCTCGCCGATGCCAAACAGGCCCATCACCGCGACGACGAAGCTGACGCCCTTGACGAGCTCGTCGATGCCCATGTTGAGGCGCACGCTGCCGGACACGGTGTCGATGCCGATCGCGGCGATGGCAAAGCCGATCGCGAGCGCCACGACCGTCTTGATCGGCGCTGCGCCGCCCATGCCGACGAAGCTGGCAAAGGCCAGAAAATAGACCGCAAAATATTCCGCCGGGCCGAAGGCGAGCGCGACCTGCGCCACCCAGGACGCCAGGAACGTGATCAGAACGACACCGATCAGGGCGCCGAACGCCGCCGAGCCGAAGGCGGTCGCGAGCGCCGTGGTCGGCCGGCCGTCCCGCGCCATGGGATAGCCGTCGAAGGTGGTCGCGACCGACGACGGCTCGCCCGGAATATTGAACAGGATCGAGGTCACGGAGCCGCCGAACAGCGCGCCCCAATACATGCTGGAGAGCAGGATGATCGCCGACACCGGCTGCATGCCGAAGGTCAGCGGCAACAGCAGCGACACGCCGTTCGGCGCGCCGAGCCCCGGCAACACGCCGACGAGAATGCCGAGCAGCACGCCGACGGCCATCAGGGCCAGATGCGGCACGGTGACCGCGATGGTGAAGCCGTGCAGGAGCTCTGCGAGATTATCCATCGGCTTCTCCGTCAGAACCCGAGTGCGGCGGCGAGCGCACCGTGCGGCAGGCTGACCTGGAACATGCGCTCGAACACGACATAGAGCGCCAGCGAGGTTGCCCCCGCCATGGCGAGCGCACGGGGCACGGATTGGTGCCGCGGGATTGCCAGCACCGCGAAGACATAGAGCGCCGAGGCGACGTACATCCCAGCCAGCGGAATCGCGGCAACGAAGATCGCGGCCGGCACGAACAGGCCGGCAAGCCGGCGCAACTCGACTTGTGTGATCGCGACCCGGACATTGGCCAGGGACGCTACCGGCAGCACGCCCCGCACCAGATTGTAGAGGCTCCCGAGCACGGTGATGATGCCCGTGAGGAACGGGAACGTGCCGGCCTCGACGCCAGCGCTCGACCAGCCGATGCCGTTGTCGAGGCTGGAGATGACGACGGCCACGCCAAAACCTCCGGTGAGGACGGCAGTGGCGAGTTCAAGCGCGCGACGTGAGATCATGACGTAGAACCTTCGAAGGCTAAACGGTCCCATGTGACAGCGGGAAGCCTGCCAAACGATCACGGCCTGCATGGTTCGAGACGCCCGCGTTGGCGGGCTCCTCACCGTGAGGGTCTGACATTGCGTCGCAAAGCCCGACCTCATCCTGAGGGCCCGCCGCAGGCGGGCGTCTCGAAGGATGGCCGCAGGCGACCTGCCCGCCCCGCCTCACTTGACGAGCCAGCCCTGCTCGCCGGCGACCTGCTTGACGTGCTCGAGGTCCTCCTTGATGAACTTGTCGAACTCGGCGCCGGTGAGGAAGGTGTCGACCTGGGACGTCTTCTCGATGTAGTCCTTCCACTCGGGCGTTGCCTGTACCTTCTTCATGAGGTCGACATAGAACGCGGCCTGCTCCGGCGTGATCTTGCCGGGCAGCCACACCGTGCGCGGCTGCTCATATTGCTTGATGTCGAGGCCCTGCTCGACGCAGGTCGGAACGTCGCTCCAGCCTTCGGTCGCGGTGACCTTCGGCCCCTGCGGCAACCGCTTTGGGCTGAACACGCAGAGCGGACGCTGCGTGCCGCCGCGCCATTGCCCGAGGCTCTCGCTGGGATTGTTGACGTGGGAGTCGAGATGTCCGCCGGCAAGCTGCACGGCGGTCTCGGCGCCGCTCTTGAAGGGGATGTAGGTCAGCTTGACCTTGCCAGCCTTCTCGATCATGCGCGTCAAGACTTCGTCCGTGTCCTTTGACTGCGCGCCGCCCATCTTGAACTCGCCCGATGCCGCCGCCTTCAGATAATCGCCCGCATTCTTGTAGGGCGAATCCTGCTTGACCCAGAGCAGGAACTCGTCCTGCGCCATCGCCGCGATCGGGGTGAGATCGGTGTAGTTGAAGGCGACCTTGGAGACGAGCGGCTGCTGCCAGGCGTTCGAGGTGCCGAAGATCACCTTGTAGGGATCGCCGGCGGACGCCTTGCCGTAGACGTAGCCTTCGGCGCCGCTGCCGCCGCCCTTGTTGACGACGACGATCGGCTGCTCGGTCAGCTTGTGCTTGGTGATGATGTTCTGCACCGCGCGGGCGAGATTGTCGGTGCCGCCGCCCGGCCCGGCGGTCGCCACGAACTCGATCGGCTTTTGCGGCTGCCAGGCACTGAGCGCCGGCATCGTGCCGGCGAGCACGGTCGCGGCCGCGGAGAGCAGAAATGTTGACGTCCGACCCATGATTTCCTCCAGCTGATTTTTGTCTTCGTATTTTTGTCTTTGGTCTTGTCCTATCGACGTCCGGTCAGGCCACGCGTTCCTCGCGCCTTGCCGAGCCCAGGACGATTGCGCCTTCTTGTGCGAGCGCTTCGATCTGCATCTGGTCGAACCCGTGCTCGGCCAGCACCTCGCGCGTATGCTCGCCATAGACGGGAGCCCCCGATCGCACCTTGCCCGGGGTCTCCGAGAACTTGACCGGAAGCCCGATCGTCTTGACCGGACCGAGCGTGGAATGCTCGACCTCGACGACCATCTCGCGTGCCAGAGTCTGGGGATCGCTGAGCGCCTCGAGCATGTCGTGCACGGGTCCGCACGGCACGCCCTTCTCGTCCAGCGCCGCGAGCCAATGTGCTCGCGATTGGGTGCGGAAGCGCTCGCTCAAGACCGCTTCCAGTTCTCCAAGATTTGCCATGCGGTCGGCCCCGTTGACGAAGCGCGGATCGGCGGCCAGCTCGCTCGCACCGAGCGCTTCCAGCATCAACAGCCAGTGCTTCTTGTTGGCACCGCCGACCACCAGCCAGCCATCCGAGGCTTCGAACGCCTGATACGGCGCGTTGAGCGGATGGGCCGAGCCCATCGCGCGCGGCGCGGTGCCTGCGGCGAGCGCGATGGTCGACTGCCAATAGGTCTGCACCAGCGCGGCCTCGTAGAGCGAGGTCTCGACCCACTGCCCCTCGCCGGTCTTGAGACGGTGCGCGTAGGCCGCGAGGATGCCCATGCTCGCGAGCAGGCCGGCGGTGATGTCGGACAATGGCGGGCCGCATTTCACCGGCGGACCGTCGGGGCGTTCGCCGGTAAAGCTCATGATGCCGCTCATGGCCTGCGCGACGAGATCGAAACCGCGGCGATGCTTGTAGGGACCGGTGCGGCCAAAGCCCGACAGCGAGCAATAGATCAGCGAGGGATAGTGCTTGTGCAGCTCCTCGTAACCGAAGCCGAGGCGCTCCATCGCGCCGGGCGCAAAGTTCTCCACCAGCACGTCGGCGTCCGCGATCAGCCGCCGCAGCACCTGCTTGCCGCCCTCGGTCTTGAGGTCCAGCACGATGCCGCGCTTGTTGCGGTTCATCATCAGGAAGGAGGCCGCCTCATCGCCGATCTTCGGCGGCACCGAATGACGGGTGTCGTCGCCGTTCGGCGATTTTTCGATCTTGATGACGTCGGCGCCCATATCGGCGAGCATCAGGGTGCAGGTCGGCCCGGCCATGACATGGGTGAGATCGACGACCTTGAGGCCGGCGAGCGGTCCCGAACGGGGCGAGGTGGATTGCGAGCTTTGCATCGGGGCGTCCTATTGGCCGCGCCATTGCGGCGCGCGCTTGTTGAGGAAAGCATCGAGCCCTTCGCGAAAATCCTGGCTCGTGTAGCACATCAGGATGAGGTCCTCGCCTTCGTCACGCGTCAGCCGCCGCTGCAGGCGGGCGACCGCCTGCTTGGTCGCATTCAGCGTCAGCGGCGCGTGGCCGGCGACGAGCCGGGCGACCTCGCCGGCGCGGCGATCGAGAGCTGGGAGATCCTCGACGATTTCGCCGAGCAGCCCGACACTCGCGGCCTCCGTGGCGTCGACGAGACGCGCGGTGAAGATGATGTCCTTGACGCGCGCGGCGCCGATGAGCGCGGTGAGACGGCTGACATTGGACATCGACAGGCAATTGCCGAGCGTGCGGGCGATCGGAAATCCGATCTTGGTGCTTTTCGTGCCGATGCGCAGGTCGCAGGCTGCGGCAATGCCGGCCCCACCGCCCGTGCAGAACCCGTTGATCGCGGCGATGGTCGGCACGCGGCACTGCTCCAGCATGGTCAGCACGCGATCGATCCGGTTCTCGTAGTCGATTGCGTCCTGCGGTGTCCTGAATTCGCGGAACTGGTTGATGTCGGTGCCCGAGGCGAAGGCCTTGTCGCCGGCTCCGCGCAGCACCAGCACCTTGATGGTCTGGTCGCGGTTGGCCTGCTCGCAGATCGCGGCGAGCCGTTCGTACATCGCGAAGGTGAAGGCGTTGCGAGCCTGCGGGCGGTTGAAGGTGATCCGCCCGATGCCGTCGTTGCATTCAAAAACGAGGTCGTCCGTTGCAGCCGCCAAGTCCATTTCCTCATGTCCTCTTGTTTTTTGCATTTTTGAATGCAAAATTCGCTATTAGCAAGCTGGAACTTCAATATTTCGATAAAAAACTCCGGTTTTGCATTCAAATTGGAGCGCCGGTCCCATGCTTCACGAGGATGTCGTCAGCCGTATCCGCGCGATCCTGCTCGACGGAGAAATTCCGCCGGGCGCCCGGATTCCCGAGCGCGAGCTGTGCGAGCGGCTCGGGATCTCGCGCACACCGCTGCGCGAGGCGCTCAAGGTGCTCGCCGCCGAGGGACTCGTGCAGCTCTTGCCGCATCGCGGCTCGCGCGCAGCAAAACTGACCGACAAGGACATGCGCGATCTGTTCGAGGTCTGCCAGGGCCTGGAGGCCCTCGCCGGCGAGCTCGCCTGCGAGCGCATCACGGACGCCGAGATTGACGCGATCGCCGCCGCGCATGCAGCCATGGTGGAGCATTATCGCGACGGCGACCTGATCCAGTACTACCGCGGCAACCGCGCCATTCACGAAGCCATCGTCACCGCAGCCGGAAACCCCGTGCTGGCGGGGCTCTACACATCGGTGACAGCGCGCATCCGCCGCGCGCGTTACGTCACGCCGATGACGCCGCAGCGCTGGGCCCTCGCAGTGAAGGAGCACGAGGCGATCCTGAACGCGCTGCAGAGGCGCGACGGGGCCGGCCTCTCGCATATTCTGCGCGCGCACCTGCGCCACAAGCGCGAAGAGGTGCTGCAGGCGGGCTTTGCCGAGACGGAAGGCAACGATCTCACGCTGAGAATTGCGTGACGTGCAATTCCGCGGACGGATGCATCCGCGAACCAATACTACTTGCTAGCTTGTCGTAACCGGCGCAGCATGGCTTCTGCCGACCTCCGGCCGCGTGGCCGCTGAGGCCGGTCGCAACGCGCGAACAATCGCGCAAAGCAAGAGACAAAAGCGGAGGAAACGCATGACAATCGATGTCTCACGTCGATCCCTACTCGCACTTGGAGCTAGCCTTGGAGCCAGCCTTGGGGCCGGCCTTGGTGCCAGCGCGATGCTCGGCAGCAGCGCGTTGGCGCGAGCTCCCAAGGTCGGCACCCAGACGCCGTACTGGCACCGCTTCGTTCTCGGCGATGCCGAGGTGACCGTCGTGTCCGACGGACCGCTGCCGCTCGGCGATCCCTCCGGGACCTTCACCGGCATTCCCAAGGAAGAGGTCAAGAAGATGCTGGCGGACAATTTCCTGTCGCCGGACAACGTCGTGCTCGAACAGAACTCGCCGATCGTGAACACCGGCGACAAGCTCATCCTGTTCGACACCGGCATGGGCTCATCGAAGATGTTCGGCGCCAGCACCGGCCGGCAGCAGAAGAGCATGATGGAGGCCGGCATCAAGCCGGAGGACATCGATGCAGTGGTCTGCTCGCATGCCCATATCGATCACATCGGCGGCATCGTGGATGCCAACGACAAGCCGCTGTTCCCGAACGCGCAGATCTATATCTCCCAGAACGATTTCGATTTCTGGACCGACGAAGGCAAGCTCGGCAGTCCGGCCAAGGACTTCGTCGTTCACGCCCGCAAGAACCTGCTGCCGGTTCGCGAGCGGATCAAGTTCTTCAAGGACGGCGAGGAATTCCTGCCCGGCGTGCAGGCGATCGCGGCGCCCGGCCACACCGTCGGCCACACCATCTTCATGGTCAGCTCGGCCGGCAAGTCCTTTGCCTTCCTCGGCGACCTCTCGCACCATTCCGTGCTGCTGCTGGAACGGCCGCGCATGGAGTTCTCCTACGACACCGACCCCAAGCAGGCCGCGGAATCGCGGGTGAAGTTGCTCACGATGCTCGCGGCGAACAAGACGCCGGTGATGTCCTATCACTTCGCCTGGCCGGGCTACGGTCATGTCGCCAAGGCCGGCGAGGGATTCCACTATTATCCCGAACCGATGAAGATGACGCTGTAAGCCGGCAAATCACGTCCGGGCGGCGCGAGCCGCCCGGATGATGTGCCGCCCGCGCATATACATCCGAGGACGCCGGCTAGCACCCCAGCCTGTCGGCGATTCCGCCAAAGTCCCTGGCGACGATGTCCCAATCGCCGGTCGCCTCGAAATCAACCTTCTGAAGCGGACCATACTCCGTCGGCCGTGCCACGAACGCGGTCTTCAATCCGTTCCTCTGCGCGGCCGCGAGATCGCCGTTGTGTGCGGCGACCATCATCACCTCGTCCGGCTTGAGGCAAAGCAGCTTTGCTGCGCCGAGATAGGTCTCGGGATCGGGCTTGTAATGCTCGAACAGCTCGGCCGACATGATGAGGTCCCACGGCAGGCCGGCGAACTTCGCCATGTTGGTGAGCAGCGCGACGTTGCCGTTCGAGAGCGGCGAGATCACGAATTTCGATTTCAGCCGCGTCAGGCCGGCGACGCTGTCCGGCCAGGGATGGAGGCGGTGCCAGCCCCTGGTGAGGTAGTCGAGATCGGCCTCGGTGAGGCCCTTGATCGCGAACTGCGCGACCAGCTTCTCCAGCGAGCGGCGGTGCAGATCATCGAGCATGACGTAGCCGCGCTCGGGATGTTGGCGCACCTCATCCATCGAGGCCATGTACATGCCGCGCCAGCCGTCGACCAAGGCGGTCCAGTCGGCGCTGATGCCGCGCTGTTTGCTCCACCACATGAAGTCGGTGATCAGGCTGGTGCGCCAATCCACAACCGTGCCGAACACGTCGAAGACGAGGGCTTTGACGGCGGAGAGATCGGACATGGCGCTTCCCCTGTTGTTCTTGTTGTCATTCCGGGGCGATGCGCAGCATCGAGCCCGGAATCCATTTCGCGTCGGAGTCTGCCGCCCGATGGATTCCGGGCTCTCGCTTCGCGAGCCCCGGAATGACGGCAATTGGCGTGCCTGGATCAATCCAAATGGAACTTGGCCAGCTCGCGGTGCTCGGCCTTGATGTAGCGCACGGTGCCGGTGACGGAGCGCATCACCACCGTCTCGGTCTCGATCACGCCGTCCTTGCGGAACTTGACGCCCGAGAGCAGCGAGCCCGTGGTGACGCCGGTGGCGGCGAACAGGCAGTCGCCGCGCGCCATGTCCTCGATGCCGTAGATCATCTTGGGATCGTTGACGCCCATCTTGGCGGCACGCTCGCGCTTCTCGTCGGAATCGAGGATCAGGCGGCACTGCATCTGGCCGCCGATGCAACGCAGCGCCACGGCGGCGAGCACGCCTTCCGGCGCGCCGCCCGTGCCGAGATACATGTCGACGCCGGTATTGTCAGGATCGGCGCAGTGGATCACGCCGGCAACGTCGCCGTCGGTGATCAGGCGCACGGCGGCGCCGGTGGATCGCACGCTCTCGATGATGCTGGCGTGGCGCGGGCGGTCGAGCACGAGAACGGTGATCCCCTCCGGCTTGACGCCCTTGGCCTTGGCGAGGCGGCGGACGTTGTCGGCCGGGCTCGCATCGAGCTCGACGACGCCCTTGTCGTAGCCGGGACCGATCGCGAGCTTCTGCATGTAGACGTCGGGAGCGTGCAGCAGCGTACCGCCGTCGGCCATCGCCATTGTGGCGATCGAGCCCGGCATGTTCTTGGCGCACAGCGTGGTGCCTTCGAGCGGATCGACCGCGATGTCGACCTCGGGACCCGTCTTGAGGCCGACTTGCTCGCCGATATAGAGCATCGGCGCTTCGTCGCGCTCGCCCTCGCCGATCACGACGGTGCCCTGGATCGGCAGCTTGTTGAGCTCGCGCCGCATGGCGTCGACCGCGGCCTGGTCGGCCGCCTTCTCGTTGCCGTGGCCGCGCAGGCGCGCCGACGACACTGCCGCCCGCTCCGTCACCCGCACGATCTCCAGCGTCAGGATGCGCTCGAGCAACGCTTGCGGCGGGACTGAAATATGGGTCGACATCGGCTAACTCCTTCAAACCGGTTCTGGACAGAAGTTCTCTGCCCGCATCAATTCGCAACGCCCACGATTCGTTCGAACGAACCGCCTCAGTTCTTCTCGATCCGGATCACCTGCGGCCGTCCGCTGATCACCTTGTCCTTCTGCACGGCAGCGAGGGCGCGGCGCACGGCATCCTCGTGCGTCGCGTAGGTGATCAGGATGACGGGCACGGGGACCGCCTTGCCGTCCGCCGGCGCAGCGCCGCCATTGGGATGTCGCTGCACGATCGACTCGATCGAAATCTTCTGCTCGGCAAGCCGCGTCGCGATCGCAGCCGCGGTGCCGGGGAAATCGCGCGCCAGAAGACGAATGTAATAGCCGCCCTCGTGGCGCTCCATCGGCGCCTTCTTGGTGTCGCGCAATTGCGCAATGGGCCGGCCGAACGGATTGGCGCGGATGCCGCGCGCGACGTCGGCGATGTCGGCGACCACTGCGGATGCCGTCGCGGCGCCGCCGGCGCCCGGGCCGACCAGCGTGATCGGCGGAATGCCCTCGCCGTCGATCGTGACCGCATTGGTGACACCCATCACCTGCGCGATCGAGGAGGATTTCGGCACCATGGTCGGATGCACGCGCTGCTCGATGCCCTTGGCGGTGCGCACCGCAACGCCGAGCAGCTTGACACGGTAGCCGAGTTCGGACGCCGCACGCAGATCTTCCGGCGCGATGGATGAGATGCCTTCGACATACACCGCGCTTTGAGCAACTTTCGTGCCGAAAGCGAGGCTGGCGAGAATCGCGAGTTTTTGCGCGGTATCGTGACCATCCACATCGAATGACGGGTTGGCCTCGGCATAACCGAGCCGCTGCGCGTCCTTGAGGCATTCGGCGAAGGACAGCCCCTCCTGCTCCATCCGGGTCAGGATGTAATTGCAGGTACCATTGAGGATGCCGTAGACGCGGTTGATGCCGGTGCCGGAAAGCCCCTCGCGCAACGTCTTGATGACGGGGATCGCGGCGCCGACGGCTGCCTCGAAATTCAGCGCACCGCCGTGCTTTTCGGCTGATTTGGCCAGCTTGAGGCCGTGCTTGGCCAGCAGCGCCTTGTTGGCGGTGACGACCGATTTTCCGGCGTTGAGTGCGGCCTCCACCGCCGACAGCGCGGGATCGCCGGCGCCGCCCATCAGCTCGACGAAGCAATCGATGCCGGGATGGGTGGCCAGCGCCATCGGATCCCTGGCCCATTCGACGCCGCGCAGATCGACGCCGCGCTTCTTCATCTTCGAGCGCGCGGTGACGGCGACGACGCGGATGCCGCGGCCGCTACGGCCAGCGAGCACGCGCGCCTGTGTTTCGATCAAACGGACCACTTCGGCGCCCACGGTGCCGAGCCCCGCTATGCCCACTTTCAGGGGTGCAACCATGATGTCTTAGAAAACCTGCCGAAGAGAACTCAACGCCGATTGGCGAGCGGAACGACGTTGTGCAACGTTTCGATGCCGCTTTCAAGGAAGCGGCGCACGCCGCGGGCGGCCTGCCTGATCCGTTGCTCGTTTTCCACCATGGCGATGCGGACATATCCTTCACCATGCTCGCCGAAGCCGACGCCGGGCGACACCGCGACGCCGGATTTCTCTACCATCAGGGTGGCGAACTGCATGCTGCCGACGCTGCGGAAGGCCTCCGGCAACGGCACCCAGGCGAACATCGAAGCTTCCGGCGGCGGAATCTCCCATCCCGCCCGGCCGAACGATTCCACCAGCGCATCGCGGCGCTTGCGGTAGGTGTCGCGCATCTCCTTGACGCAATCGTCCGGGCCGTTCAGCGCGGCGGTCGCGGCGACCTGGACCGGCGTAAAGGCGCCGTAGTCGAGGTAGGATTTGACGCGGGCGAGCGCCGCGATCACGCGCTCGTTGCCGACCGCAAAGCCCATGCGCCAGCCGGCCATCGAATAGGTCTTCGACATCGAGGTGAACTCGACCGTGACGTCCATCGCGCCCGGCACCTGGAGCACCGAGGGCGGCGGATTGTTCTCGTCGAAATAGACCTCGGCATAGGCGAGATCCGACAGGATCAGGATCTCGTGCTTCTTCGCGAAGGCGACGAGGTCCTTGTAGAAATCGAGGCTCGCCACATAGGCGGTCGGGTTCGACGGATAGCAGACGACCAGCGCCAGCGGCTTCGGGATCGAATGGATGATCGCCCGCTCGGCCGCCTCGAAGAACTGCGGCGTCGGCTCGGAGGGCACCGAGCGGATCACGCCGCCCGCCATCAGGAAGCCGAAGGCGTGGATCGGGTAGCTCGGATTCGGGCAGAGGATGACGTCGCCGGGCGCGGTGATCGCCTGCGCGACGTTGGCAAAGCCTTCCTTCGAACCCAGCGTCGCCACGACCTGGGTGTCGGGATTGAGCTTCACGCCGAAGCGGCGGGCGTAGTAGGCAGCCTGGGCCTTGCGCAGGCCGTTGATGCCGCGAGAGGCCGAGTAGCGGTCGGTGCGCGGCTTGCCCAGCGTCTCCTTCAGCTTCTCCAGCACGTGCGCGGGGGCCGGCAGATCCGGATTGCCCATGCCGAGGTCGATGATGTCGGCACCGGCATTCCGCGCGGCCGCCTTGGCCCGGTTGACCTGCTCGAACACGTAAGGCGGAAGGCGGCGGATGCGGTAAAATTCTTCCATGGCTCTCTGGGCTCCGGGCAACCGGTCAGGACAGAATCGACAGGACAGGACGGCGATCCGGAAAGGGGTTCGGCCTCGTCGCGAAAACTACTCAAAATCAAATACTTAGAGCAATCATCGACGACGAGGACTGAAGTCCTTCGTCCTGACCGTCGGCTGAACCGGGGTCTTTTAGCACGGCAAGGCGGTGGCGCCAGCGATTCCCTTGCAGCGCCTCACTTCGCATCCTTGCCGGCAACGGCCTGGCGATCGCGCGCGGCGGCCAGCTCGGCCTCGATCTTGGCGCGTTGATCCGGCGGGATGATCGCTTGATCGCGGTCCGGAGGCAGGTCGTGCACCGGCAGATAGCTCCCGGGCTCCCGCGGATGCGCCTGCGCGTCCGTCGGCGCCATATCCGCGAGCTGACTCGAACAGCCGCCCAGCGCAAATGCCACGCTCAGCAGCGCGCCACCGATCAGCAGCGACCTCTGTAGGACCCTCAACGCCAACACTTGGGAAATCCCCTACTCGTCCCAATGCAAGCTGCCGCACACTAACCCGACAACCTGCCCAAGCTCAAACCAATGCTGCCCACAAATGGAACGAGCGAGAAAACATCCAAGGCCCACGACGAGAGGGTTGCACCGCGATTGTGACGAAACCAAGAAACTCTATCGCAGTGCAGCACATCTTGGGGCGTGTTTAACGTCAAACATGCGAGCTTCGCGGTGACGAATACGGAATGACCCGTTACTGTTCTGCCCATGAGTATGGCCACCACCGATACGCCCAAACCCGAGACCAAGTTCGATCCGGAAGCCTTCGCGATGAATGTCGCGCGGGCAATGGAGAGCGGCGGCAAGGCGCTTGCGGCCTACCTCAAGCCGCGCGAGAGCGGCGAGGTGCAGGATCGCCCGCCAGCCGAGCTGGCCGAGGTCGTCAAGACCTTCACCTCGGTTGCCGAATATTGGTTGTCGGATTCGTCCCGCTCGTCCGATCTGCAGACCAAGCTCGCCAAGGATTATCTCGACCTCTGGGGCTCGGCGGTGCGCCGCATGGCCGGCCAGGACGCTCCCCCTGCGATCGCGCCCTCGCCGCGCGACAAGCGCTTTGCCGATCCGGAATGGAAGTCGAACCAGTTCTTCGATTTCGTCATGCAGCTCTATCTGCTCACGACCAAATGGGCGCAGGAGCTGGTGCGCGATGCCGAAGGGCTCGATCCGCCGACCCGCCGCAAGGCGGAGTTCTACGTCCAGCAGGTCATCAACGCATTGTCGCCGTCCAACTTCGTGCTGACCAATCCGGAGGTGCTGCGCGAGACGGTGGCGAGCAGCGGCGAGAACCTCGCGCGCGGGTTGAAGATGCTGGCCGAGGACATCGCGGCCGGCAAGGGCATGCTGAAGATCCGCCAGTCCGATCCGGACAATCTCGTCGTCGGCGTCAACATGGCGACGACGCCGGGCAAGGTGATCTATCAGAATGAGATGATGCAGCTGATCCAATATTCGCCGACCACGGAGACGGTGCTGCGCACCCCGCTCCTGATCGTGCCGCCATGGATCAACAAGTTCTACATCCTCGATCTCAAGCCGGAGAAATCCTACATCAAGTGGTGCGTCGATCAGGGCATCACCGTGTTCGTGATCTCATGGGTCAACCCCGACAAGCGGCTCGGCAACAAGAGCTGGGAAGACTACATGAAGCAAGGCCCGCTCACGGCGATGGACGTGATCGAGAAGGTCACCGGCGAGATGAAGGTGCACACCGCCGGCTATTGCGTCGGCGGCACCATGCTCGCGACCACGCTGGCCTGGCTCGCCGAGAAGCGCCGCCAGCGCGTCTCGTCGGCGACGTTCTTCGCGGCGCAGGTCGACTTCACCCATGCCGGCGACCTCCTGGTGTTCGTCGACGAGGACCAGATCTCCTCGCTCGAGCAGGACATGAAGGCGGCCGGCGTGCTCGAAGGCTCGAAGATGGCGATGGCCTTCAACATGCTGCGCTCCAACGATCTGATTTGGTCCTATGTCGTCAGCAACTACCTGAAAGGCCAGCAGCCCAGCGCGTTCGACCTGTTGCACTGGAATTCCGACGCGACCCGCATGACCGCGTCGAACCATTCCTATTATCTGCGCAATTGCTATCTGGAGAACCGGCTCTCGACCGGCACGATGGCGCTCGACAACACGCTGCTCGATCTCTCCAAGGTCAAGGTGCCCGTCTACAATCTCGCCACCCGCGAGGATCATATCGCGCCGGCGGAATCGGTGCTGTACGGCTCGCAATTCTTCGGCGGTCCGGTGAAATATGTGCTGTCGGGCTCGGGCCATATCGCAGGCGTGGTCAACCCGCCGGCCTCGAACAAGTATCAGTACTGGACCAACGACAACATCAAGGACGTCAACGTCGCCGAGTGGATGAAGGGCGCGGTCGAGCACAAGGGCTCGTGGTGGCCGGACTGGCGGCAATGGCTGGGCGAGCTCGATCCCGAGCAGGTTCCCGCGCGCATACCGGGGAGCGAAGCATTCCCGCCGATCGAGGACGCGCCCGGCAGCTATGTCAGGGTGCGCGCATAGCGGAATCGGCTGCGCTTTCGTATAGACTGGCGCTCACCATAGCGACGACAGAGGGGACCGGACTATGACGCGCGAATTGTTCTGGCTGACACTGACGGTGATTCTGACCGGGATCCTCTGGATTCCCTACACGGTCAACCGGTGTCAGGTCCGCGGTCTCAGCGGCGCGATGGCCAACCCGTCGCGCAACGACAAGCCGCAATCGGATTGGGCGAACCGGCTGATGTTCGCGCATGACAACGCGGTCGAGAACCTGGTGCTCTTTGCGCCGCTGGTGCTGATCCTCAACGCGATCGACTATTCCACGAAATGGACCGTGCTCGCCTGCGCGGTCTATTTCTGGTCCCGCGTCGCACATCTGATCGTCTACGCGCTCGGCATCCCGGTGTTCCGCACCCTCGCCTTCACCGTCGGCTTCCTCGCCCAGGCAGCGCTGGCGCTGGCGATTTTCAAGGTGCTTTGATGTCGTGTCCCGGACGCGCGAAGCGCGCCGGGACCGAGAAGGCTGCAATCAAAACAGCAACAATGGGCCCCGGCTCTGCAGCGCATCACTGAAGAAGTGCTGCGCTGCGTCCGGGGCACGAGATAGCCTTACTCCTCCGGCAGGCCCAGCATCAGCCGCATGTTCTGCACGGCTGCGCCGGATGCGCCCTTGCCGAGATTGTCGAGCCGGGCGACCAAGACCGCCTGATGATATTTGTCGCTGGCGAAAACGTAGAGCTCGAGCGTGTTGGTGTCGTTGAGCGCCTCCGGCTCGAGCCGGCCGCCCTTTGACGCTTCGTTCTGAAGCGGCATCACCTTGACGTATTTCGAGCCGGCGTAACGCTTGGCGAGCGCGGCTTGCAGGTCGGCTCCGCCAGGCTTGCCGGGCAGCGTGTCGAGCTGCAGCGGCACCGAGACCAGCATGCCCTGCCGGTAATTGCCGACGGACGGGATGAAGATCGGCCGCCGCGTCAGGTTGGAATAGAGCTGCATCTCGGGCAGATGCTTGTGCTCGAAGCCGAGGCCGTAGAGCTCGAACGACGGCGCGCTGCCGTCTTCGAAGCTCGCGATCATCGACTTGCCGCCGCCGGAATAGCCGCTCACCGCGTTGACGGTGACGGGATAATCGGCCGGCAGCAGACCGGCATCGACGATCGGCCGCAGAAGCGCGATCGCGCCGGTCGGGTAGCAGCCGGGATTGGAGACCTTCCTGGCGGCCTTGATCTTGCCGGCCTGGTCCGGCGTCAGCTCGGGAAAGCCGTAGGCCCAATCAGGCGCGACCCGGTACGCGGTCGAGGCGTCGAGCACCTTCGGCGCATGAGCTCCCATGCTGTCGACCAGGGCGACCGTCTCCTTGGCGGCATCGTCGGGCAGGCAGAGGATGACGAGGTCCACCTCCTCCATCAGCGCTTTCTTGGCTGCGGGGTCCTTGCGCTTGTCGTCGGGAAGCGTCTTCACGACGATGTCGTTCTGAAGCTTCAGCCGCTCGTTGATGCCGAGGCCAGTCGTGCCGGAGCCGCCGTCGACGAAGACGGTGGCGGGCTTGTTGGCCGCACTGGCGGTCGGAGCTTTGGTGGTGTCAGCGAGACTCATGGCGCGCTCCCTTCGAGCATGTTCGTGTCGTCTGCAAAAACCTGCGGCTTTGCCTGCCGCATCAAATCCGAGATCTGCCTGGCGTCGGCATCGCCGGCACTGAGCGCATTGGCAATCGCCGCATAATCGGCGTCCGATTTGTGCTGGTTGAGCTTGAAGCTGCCTTCGACCTCTTCAACATTCATCACCAGACCCACGATCGCCTTCTTCATCGTCTCCAGGCGGCCCGCCGTCATCTTGCCCGACGTCCACGGCTTCTTCGGCAGCAGCCAGCTCTCGAACTTGTCGCTGAGCGCGTCGATCTGCACCGACAATTCGTCGTCCGTCAGAAGGCGCACCGGCCCGCTCAGATGCACCGACTGGTAGAGCCAGGTCGGCACCTGATCCGGCGAGACGTACCAATCCGGCGATACATAGGCATCGGGGCCGTTGACCGCGAGCAGCCAGGACGCATCACTGCCCGCCAGCTTTAGCAGCGGATTGTGACGGGCGACATGAAAGGCGGCCTGCGGCGTGCCGTCGGCGGCGTAAGTCAGATAGAAGGGCAACGGCGAGGCGATCGGCTTGCTGCCGTCGAAGGCACACATGGTGCCGAAGCCGCGCGCTTCGGCGAATTTCAGGCTTGCGGCGCGGTCCTGCTTGAAAAAGGGTGGCGTGTACATCGTGGTCTCCTGCTGGGCCTCCTCGAGGGAGCCGCCGGATCAGATCGCGCTGACAGGAGAGAGAATGCCGCGGATCGGATCCAGCGGCAAAGACGATGATCTCAAACGCGATCGACCGCCCAAACCGCTAAAGAGCGGCGGCGGC
>Ga0209758_1000616_pt1 | contig 54936 bp, 52 predicted proteins | sample AraplaMF_Col_mMF_FD_184258 | JGI IMG/M metagenome (GOLD analysis project Ga0209758, IMG submission 184258) | Arabidopsis root microbial communities from the University of North Carolina, USA - plate scrape MF_Col_mMF (SPAdes) (version 2) | ecosystem: Host-associated > Plants > Roots > Endosphere... | reverse complement strand
CGCGGCCGCGATCGAGGCGCAGGCGACAGCGCTCGACTCGTTCTATGTCGACGGCATCAGGCACAACATTCCGTTCCTGTCGGCGCTGATGCATCATCCGCGCTGGCGCGAGGGACGCCTGTCGACCGGCTTCATCGCCGAGGAATTCCCGAAGGGCTTTGCGGTGCGCGTGCCCGAAGGCGAGGTCGCCCGGCGGATCGCTGCGGTCGGCGCCGCCATTGATCACGTGCTCGGGGAGCGCAAGCGGCAGATCTCCGGCCAGATGGGCGGCCGGGTCGTGCAGCGCGAGCGCCGCCGCGCGGTCTGGCTCGATCGCCAGGAGATCCTGCTCGAGGTCGGCCGCGAGGGCGAGGCCATCGCGATCCGCTTCATCGATGCCGAGGGCAAGGCCGGCAACGTCCATCTGCTGCAATCGCCCTGGAAGCCGGGTGATCCGGTCTGGCAGGGCACCATCGACGGCCATTTCGTGGCGGTGCAGGCGCGCCCAATCCCCAACGGCATCCGCCTTGCGCATCAGGGCGTCGAGGTCCCGGTCTATGTCTGGACCGAAGCGGAAGCTGCCTCCGCCCGGCTGATGCCGGTGACGACGGCATCCGACAGCGGCAAGAAGCTGCTCTGCCCGATGCCCGGGCTCATCGTCTCGATCGCGGTGACTGAAGGCCAGGAGGTCAAGGCCGGCGAGACGCTCGCGGTGGTCGAAGCCATGAAGATGCAGAACGTGCTGCGCGCCGAGCAGGACGGCACCGTCAAGAAGGTTCACGCCAGTGCCGGCGCAACGCTGGCGGTGGACGCGCTGATCCTGGAGTTTGCCTGATGCACTCAGAGCACAACAGTCGACCTCACCTCGAGCAATCGCGATTGTCGACGATCCCGGCTTTCTGCTCGGAATGTTCGGCGGCTACCTCGCTTGCGATGCTAAGCGACCGTACGGTGACCGCCGAGACACGGCTGATCTCGCTGGAAGAAGCGTAAACAGATGAAGCCGCATTCGGCGGCCGCAGCTCCATCGCTGGTGATCCCGAGCTGTATCGGTACTGCCTCGATCGTCTCGCTCGAGGATGCGGTTGGCGCGGAAGTAAGATGATCCTTAATCAATCAATACGGAAGTGGAGAAAGCGGTTATCGATCCCGACGACGATTCGACCGTTGCGCGTCGCAGATCCCGACCGCGCGGGGCGGATTGCACCATCCACGTCTCTCTTGGGCCTAAGTCCGACGTGGATACTAACAGTCCGCCCCTAGAGGTTTGTCACTGCGCAGCCTGAAGCTGCGGATAGCTCGGAAGTTCCTGGCGTTCGTCGAGGCTTGCGCGGCTGTTCATATTGCGTGCCACCTCAAGGATTGCAGGCTTGGCGGTGCTTGAGTTGCTTGCCATCGCGGCCGGCTTTTTCAAGACTGCCATATCCTGCCGGTTTTTGGCCGACGCTGACGACGCGGAGGTCGCCAAGACGGCGGTGGCGAGCATTGCGATCATAACCTTCGTCATTTCGTTCTCCTGCTTGCTGGTCTGTATTGGGACGTGCTTTTACCATCGCCCATGCTCATTAAATGACATCTGCGGCGCCGATTTAGAATGGCAGCAAACCGAATGGGCCTTTTTGTGCAACCCAACAATAGGGCCGACCGGGCGGCGGACGGGGCTAACAGGAGTTACAAATGCGCGGGACGGATTTTGCGGAGATTAGCGCCTTTCTGGCGGTAGCAGAGGACGCGAGCTTTACGAAGGCTGCCAAGCGGTTGGGCGTCTCTGTGGCAACGCTCAGCCAAAGCGTTCGGAAGCTAGAGGAGCGGCTTGGCGTACGGCTGCTGAATCGGACGACGAGGACGGTCGCAACGACTGATGCGGGCGCTCATATGATGAAAGAGCTGAGACCACTGCTGGACGGCCTTGATGAAGTCGTCGATTCGATTAACTCTTATCGAGACAAGCCTTCCGGCCATTTGCGCCTGAGCGTACCGCCGCCGGTCGCACAATTCCTGCTTGCGCCGATACTTGCGGCCTTCAAGGCCGCTCACCCTGAGATCAGTGTCGAGGTCATTGCGGGGTCCCAGCTCTTGCCTGACATCGTTGCCGAGCGGCTCGACGCGAGCGTAGCCATCGAGCGCTTCATGCCACGCGATATGATCTTTGTGCGGCTGACACCAAAGCTCCGTTGGGCCGTCGTCGCGTCCCCGGCCTACCTCTCGCGCTTCGGTAGGCCAGCTTCTCCGGAGCAGTTGCTGGACCACAACTGTATCCGCATTCGCCTGCCGGACAATGCTTTCCTGGCCTGGGGGTTTGTCGCAAAAGACAAACCGATCGAGATCGATGTTTCCGGATCACTAGTCGTTAACAATTCAGGCCTCGAAATCCATTCCGCGCTTGAGGGTATCGGCATCGCCTACACTTTCGAGGCATTCGTCGCCTCTCATTTGGCAGATGGTCGGCTCGTTTCCCTTTTCGATAGGTCCGCTTTGCCCGAGCATGATGGATTTCACCTCTTCTATCCGAGCCGCAGGCAAAATCCTGCAGCTCTACGTGCATTGATCGATTTTCTGAAGGCTCGGCAGCAACTGCACGGCGGCAGAATGGTCAATACCTAATCGGGCCGAGGCCTAATAACGGTCGCAACGAGGCACGCGGCCGCGCTTTTTGTGTCAATTGCGCTGCCGCAGCCATCGCCACACAGCTTAGGACGCCAAATTGGGACCTCTACCCATTATTGATCAAATGAATATTCAACCAAAACAAGGATAATTGGACAACGTTCCTCCCTGCCGCTTACCTGATGTCTAGCGAAGAAACCGCGCTTGCGGATGGGATAATAGGAGGGGACGTCGTTGACCATTTGCAACACGTAGAACGCCGCCTCGCGCGCGGAACGCCAATCGTAACGTCAGCTTGGTCGACGAACTTCCGATCCGCGATAGCCATTCTTACCTGCGCTTCCGCCGACTTGATGGACAATCGCATTGCGAGCTTTACGGCGGGATACACGCGCAGGAATCCACGTGCGACTTAAATAACCTGGCTGACTGGAAAGCCAAGCAGACATTTCAGGATGATTGACGGGCAGCGACGCGTTGCGCCGCTCATTCGAGAATGGCGAACTCAAGGGATGGCTCATGCTTCGCCTTGATTGCTTTAGATGGGAGGAAACATGAAAACGATTCAGGACATCGTCGATTCGCAAAGCGATCTGGTTCACTATTTTAAGAACAATGGAGGCGGGAAGACCACGTATACGCTGGCAAGTTGGCTCCAAAAGTTCATACCTCCAGAGTTCACGAATTGGCGGGAGGAGCAGCGTGCATGGCGAGAAGCCGCGGTCTTATTCGACCAATCCCATCACATGTCGGTCACCTATCTTAAGGGGCCGGATGCAAAGCGGATGCTGAATTACTTGTCGCCGATGACGTTTTCGAATCTTTCGACTGACCGCGGCAAGCAATATTTCGGATGCAATCCAAATGGCCAGCATATCGGCGATTGCATCATGCACTACTACGGCGAGAAAGAGGGATTCGAGCTCATAAGCGGCTCTCCGTTGCAGAGCTGGGTCAATTACCATGCTCAGACAGGCGTGTATGATGTAGAGTCCACAGTGGACCCGATGTCGCCGGTGAACCCGTCCGGCCGCAGAACCAAATACCGCTTCCAGCTCGAGGGACCGAAGGCGCGGCCTATACTTGAGGAGGTCTGCGAAGGCGGATGGCCAGAGCTGAAATTCTTCCACACGACATATGTCAAGATCGCGGGATGTCGGGTTCACGTACTTCGTCACGGAATGGCCGGTCACGCGGGTGCCGAGATATCGGGGCCGTGGGATGAGATGGACACCGTTCGCAATGCGATCATGCAAGCGGGCGAGAAGCACGGAATCCGCCTGGGAGGCACGCTCGCTTACTATAGCGCTGTTGTCGAGAGCGGATGGATTCCCACTCCATTTCCCGCGATCTTCACCGGCGACGAGATGACATCGTTCCGCGAATGGCTGCCAATCAATAGCTTCGAAGGTCGCATACAATTGGGTGGCAGCCTCTACAGCGATAATATCGAGGATTACTACTGGGACGCTTGGGCGCTCGGATACGACAAGATGATCAAGTTTGACCATGATTTTGTCGGGCGTGCCGCCCTCGAGAAAATGCAGCACAAGCCGCATAGGGTGAAACGCTCGTTCGAATGGAACAGCGAAGACGTCATCCGAATCTTTGCGTCTCAGTTCAATGATGGCCCTACGTACAAGGCGATCAACATGCCCGTGGCTTTGTACGGCATTCCGCAGGCGGACGAGATCCTTACGCTCGACGGGAAACGGATCGGCACGTCACATATGTGCGCGTATACGGTCAACGAGCAGCATGTGATCTCCCTTGGTGGAATCGACGAGCAATTCGCCGAGATCGGCACCGATGTGATTCTCGTGTGGGGCGAGAGGGATGGTGGGTCCAAGAGGCCGCCGGTCGAGCGTCATGAGCAGACGACGATCCGGGCGAAAGTGGCGCCCGCGCCTTATGCCGCGACGTCGCGTGAGAAGCTCCGGGCGATCATCTAGAAACGGAAATGCGGCGCCCCGCCTTCGCGAGGCGCCGCAGCTCTTCTCAATCTCATCAACGACGCAATGGTCATGCTCCGCCTGGCGGCTGGAGTTCCATTGTCACACCTGGTCCTTCCATGAAGACCTACAATCTCACACTGTCGTGTCGCAACCGCAAGGGCATTGTAGCCGCTGTGGCGGGTCAGATTGCGCACTTCGATGGCAACATCGTCGAGGCGCAGCAGTTCGACGATCCTTCCACGGGCAACTTCTTCATGCGGGTGGCCTTCCAGGCCATACGAGAAATCCGCGATTTCGAGCAGGCCTTTGCACCGGTCGTTCGACAATTCGATCTTACGTATTCGCTCAATGCCGCTGACCGCAGACCCAAAGTATTGGTGCTGGTTTCTCGTTTTGACCACTGTCTGGCCGACCTAATCTATCTCATGCGCTTGGGCGAGCTCAAGATGGACTGTGTGGGCATTGTTTCCAACCATCCGAAGTCGGCGCTCAAATTGACCCTCGGTAACGAGATTCCCTTTCACTACCTACCCGTGACGCCCGAGACAAAGTCGCAGCAGGAAGCCAAGATCAAGGACCTCATCGAGGTGACGGGTGCGGAACTGGTCGTCCTAGCCCGTTACATGCAAATTCTTTCGGATAGATTCTCCAACTACCTCTACGGGCGCGCCATCAACATCCACCACTCCTTCTTGCCCGGCTTCAAGGGTGCGAAGCCTTATCATCAAGCGTTCGAGCGTGGCGTGAAGATCATCGGGGCGACAGCCCACTACGTCACGGCAGATCTCGACGAAGGTCCCATCATTGCTCAGGACGTCGAGCTGGTGACCCACAAGGATACGCCCGAGGATCTCGTTCGAAAGGGAAGAGACATCGAGCGCCGCGTCCTGGCTCGCGCGCTCTCTCTCCATCTCGAGAACCGAATACTTCTGAACGGTGCCAAGACCGTTGTTTTCTCATGACAACGGACGTTTTAGGTGGTGCTGCCATTCGCCGATTCAACAGACCGCTCGAGACGGAGGGAAGCTAGATGATCCGCGAAAGATTCAATGGCGGCGAGAGCGAATTGCTTCAGTCCAGAGGTCATCTTGCAGCATGGCTCGCCCACGCTTCAGTCGAAGTGCTCCCCAGGACCCTGGCTCGCATTCCGCACATCGACAATCTCCTGCCTGCCCGGACTCGAACCTACCTGGCGCATATCGAGGGCACCGAGATCAATGACATGGTCGCGGCAGCGAAGCGCTTGAATGACGCTGGACTGACGCCGATGCCGCATTTTCCTGCGCGGCTCATCCGCAGCCAAGGCGAATTCCGTGACTGGATTGCGCGTTATCGCGATGAAGCCGGCGTTAGTGAGGCATTGGTGTTGGGAGGAGGCGTAAAGGACGCTCGGGGTCCCTACGAATCGTCCATGCAGTTACTGGAGACTGGCTTGTTCGACAAGATGGGATTCAAACGTCTCCATGTCGCCGGCCACCCTGAAGGTAACTCCGATATCGACCCCGATGGATCGGGCCGGATCGCCACCGAAGCCCTGCGCTGGAAACACGCCTTCTCTGAACGGACGGAGGTGCAGATGGCTATCGTCACGCAGTTCGTGTTTGAGGCCGCTCCCGTTGTCCGCTGGGCGCGAGCTATTCGGGAAGCGGGCGTTTCTCTTCCGATCCACATCGGCCTTGCTGGTCCGGCGAAGCTGGCGACCCTCATCAAATACGCCGTGACATGCGGCGTCGGCCCGTCACTCAAGGTCTTACAAAGGCGGGCGCGCGATCTGACTCGGCTGGCCCGTCCATTTGAACCAACCGATATTGCGAGCGAACTTGCAACGGCCAGAGCAGTTCACAAGGATCTTCAGATCGAAGCGCTGCACTTCTTTCCACTAGGGGGCATCCTTCCCTTCATCGAGTGGTATGACTTTCATCGATCAAGCGCGGCGTCGGAAGCGGTCGATCCGCGAAGCGCGCACGCGGCTAGCACTCCCTGTTAGCAAGATCATTGAGTGAATCCCTTGGCGGTCGCACTGACCAATGTTCAGTTTCAACACGCATCCGGCTGAGAGCTCTCAAGTCTGGCCTTCGTTCTCAATTGAAGGCAGCGAGCGAGACTCGCGTATCCGGGCTTAGGAAGGGGACGTCCCTTTGGTGCTTAGAACTCTGGATACTTCAATACCGAGATCAGGATAGCCGGCGTGCTTGGATCTGATGCCATTCGCGATCTGCATCTTGTTCTTCGACGCCTTGACCTCCTCACCGACTGGGAGCGACGTCCGCGAGACACTATGCGCGTCGGGCTGGAGCCCATGCACGACCTCATGGATCGGATGGAGGAGCCGCACACACGCTTTCGTTCGGTGCATGTGACCGGGACCAAGGGCAAAGGGTCTGTCTGCGCGCTCGTCGATGTCGGACTGCGAAGCTCAGGACTTCTTGTCGGGCGCTACACATCGCCACATGTCGAGCGGATCAATGAGCGAATCGTGATCGCGGGAGAGCCTGTCGACGATAGCAGATTGGCCCGAGCGCTCACCTTGGCTTTGAACGCTTACGAAGCCGCCCGTGCGGAAGGCAGCGCAGGCAGGGCGGCAACGTGGTTCGACATCCTCACTGCTGCGGCATTTCGCATCTTCGCAGATGCAGGCGTGGATTGGGCGGTGGTCGAGGTGGGCCTTGGCGGCGGAAAAGACTCGACAAACGTCGTTCATGGAGAGGTCGCGGTCATCACCAACGTCGAATTGGAACATACGGAGGTGCTGGGATCGACCCGCGAGGCAATCGCAGCAGAGAAGGCAGGTATACTAAAGCCTGGAGCAATGCTGATTACGACGTTGGGAGCGAACGATGAGGCGGGTCGGGTCCTCCAAACACGGGCCAGGCAGCTTGGATGCCCCGTTCGGGTGACCTCGAACGCGCAGCACGAAACCATCGAGATGCACAACCTCGCTGTCGCGGGGACGGTCCTGGACGCTCTTGGTCAGAAGGGCGTGCTGACGTGCGGCGGATATCCGGCACCGGTCGGCCGCTGGCTTCTCGGTCCGGAGAGTTGCATCTTGGCGCGCCTGCCTGGCCGCAAAGAGCGGCTGGACTATCACCCGTCACGTTCGTCGCACAATGTGCCCGTCATCTTGGACGGCGCTCACGTAGCGTTCAACCTGGGTGCCGTTCTGCACGACCTCGCGACTGACGACGAACTTTCGGGACCCTGTGTGGCCGTCGTCGCTCTGGCGCAAGACAAGGATGTCGCCGGTTTCATGGCCGTACTATGTGAACGTGCCGCGAATATTGTTTGTACATCGGTTAGCTCATCCGCGCGTGGATTGAGCCCAGGAGAGCTCGCTTCCACGGTCCTTGCCGTGTCGCCTGGAAGCGCGGTCGAGACCATCGCGGAGCCCATACGGGCCTTTGAGCATGCGATACGCGTGGCCCGCGCGCTAGGCGGCTGGGTCTTCGTCACAGGATCGCTTCTGCTCGTCGGAGAAGTGCGGCCGAAGCTTCGACAGGACAGCTCATTGTTCCTTTCGAACCGCAATGCCCGGCTGAGCGAATCCTGGCTCCAGGGCAGCAACGGCCTGAGTGTATGAGGGAGGAAAGCTAGCTTCGCGACATTGGTTCCTTTCACCAAACAGAGCGATGTTCCGCTTGGTTCGTGCCAAGCGATGATGTGAGAGGCGAAGGATAGAAGATCTTTTTCTCAGCGTCGCGTGCATCATGCGGCGTTTTCGAAACGACGAGTTCTCAGTCAAAGAGGTGTCTGATGACAATGCCTGCATTCAAGCCGACGGCACGGCCAATCCCTGCCGACGCGGTACCCACGACCGAGCTCAAGAAGTATGTGCCGCATCTAACATTGGTCGAACGAGACAGGCGCTGGTCGCGCACTAGGAGCCGGATGAATTTTGCCGAGCTGGACGCACTGGTCTTCCTCGGCAACGATATCTTCTCCGGGATGGGGATGGCCAATTTGCGCTACATGTTTCAGCTCGACTCTCTCCTTGGAGGTGATGCGCTTTTCCCGGCAGTGGGCAGCCCTGTCGTGTGGACCGGGATCATCCATATGAATCGTCCGTTCAATCCCTTTCCGACTATGCACGACTGGGTTAGCGACGTTCGCGGGCGCGCTGGAATTGGAGGAATTGCCAACGAACTACGGGCCCGTGGCCTACAGCGCGCTCGCATCGGGTTGGTCGGCTATTCCTCGACGCTTCAACGCACCCCTTCCCTGCTTCACAGAGATGTCGAGGGACTTAGGTCGCTGCTGCCAGAAGCCAAATTCGTGGAAGCAAGCTGGCTGATAGAGGAAATGCGCTCCGTCAAGAGCGAAGAGGAAATCGAAATGCTGCGGGGCGCAGGGCGAATTGCCCGCAAGACCGTCGATGCGTTGATCGAGACCGCTCGCCCTGGCATCCCCGAAGCCGTCGTGTATGCCGAGATGATCAAGACCCAGATCGCCAATGGGGCCGAGCCGAACATGTTCAACCTTTGGGCGTCGGGCCCGGTCGAGCATCCCGAAACGGAGTTGTGGCACTTGCTCCATGGTTCGGAGCAGCCGATAGCTCCAACAATGCGACCGCTCGCCTCTGGAGACATCATCCTGTCGGAGCTTCATACAAAGTATGGCGGCTATCGCTGCCACACCGAATACACCGTCTATCTCGGACGACAGGCGCCGAGGCAGTTGCTGCGCATCTGGGATGTGGCGGTTGAATGCCTCCATGCCAGCAAGGCGGCGCTCACGGCCGGGCGCACGATCGGCGAAGCCGTCGCGATGATCCGCAAGCCGGCGGACGCGGCCGGATTGGACTGGGTCGAACTCGGATTTCACGCGATGGGAACCGCTTCGCCAGAGCATCCGAGTGTCGTCTATCCCACCGGATATGGGGCGGATGCCATCAACGGCACGCACATATCCGACATGGTGCTGGAAGAGGGAATGTGCTTCGGAAACAACATCAACCTACACGATGCCAATTGGAAGGTCGATGTGGGTGTCATGCTCGCGGACTTCATGGTCGTTCGCGAGAAAGAGGCGGAGGTTCTCGTCAATACGCCGTTAGAGCTTGCGCAGATCGCATGAACCGCCACGACGCACTGAAGCGCTTGTGAATCTTGGAGATGAGAATGAATACCGAGCAGAAGTCATCCCGGCTGGGGCCCTATACCGGAAAGGACGAGCGGATCGATGCGGCGTTCGCGACCATACATGGTCGCGGCGGCGAGATCCTCAATCTCCACAGGACATTATCCCATTCGCCGGGAATATTTCGCCCCGCGGCGAGTTATGCCGCAGCCTTGCGTCTCGAATCGTCCATCTCGGCGCCGATCCGGCAACTCGTGGTCCTCCGCGTATGCCAATTAAACCGAGGTTTCTACGAATGGAGCCACCATGTCGGCGTGACGATCAAGATGGGAGTGCCTATTGCCAAGATCGAAGCTCTCGGTGATTGGTCCAGCTCCGACCTTTACTCCGAAGAAGAGCGGATAGCACTGGGTTTCGCAGATCGGATGTCTGCCAACGATGGTGTGGATGAGACAATGTTTCAGTCGGCGATCACAGCATTCGGTGCTCGAGGTGTAATGGATTTGTCCGCGCTCATCGGGTGGTATATCGGAAATACGCGCATCACCAACGCACTCGGGATCATACCCGACAATCCGTCTCCGGAAGTGAAATTCACCGATTAACCAGGCGGGGCGAACCATTCAATGGCAGCTCGCTGTTGATTGTCGAATATCGGCACCAACATACACCTTTGCCGACGCTAACGGCGTAAATGCACATTCTATTGATGGAAGTGGAATTTGCCACTCGATCTGTGCAGACGACCGTGCGGTCCAGCTTGCCGTAAGCAACCGAGCGCCGGCTTCGTCTTCTCAGTCACTATTAAGGTGGCACGGTGAAAAATGGTGGCCAAGTGCATCGCAGGCCCGTGATGCGTGAAATTGGACGATCTCGAAGTCCGCGAGCGAGTATTTGTAGAGAGCGTCACCTTTGATGAACTCCTGGAGTTCATCGCGGCTTATACCCGATGCGACATAAACACCCGGATCACCATCCGCTCCTCGACCGGAAACGATAAAGACGCCGCGCGCATAACCCTCTTCGACGAACTTGCGATGTTCGGACAGGTGCCTCGTCACCGCCTCCTCGGACCGTGTATAGCGCACGAGCACCACGAACATCGGTGCGTCAATTCGCTTCATTGGCCACCCTTTCTGCCAGATATCCTCGCCGCGCTGCACCGGGTCGGTCTAGACACAGTCGGCTATGACCGGCCCCGGCGCCTCCATGCGGAGGCGCCGGCGACGCTCCTATTTGTTGTTCGGCCAGTTGTGCATGAGTTTTGGCCATTGGATGTAGCCAACGCCAGGCTCTCCCATGATTTTTGTCTTTTCCTCGGGATACCCGTCCCAGGTGCAAAACTCGAATTTGTGACCCTCGGGCGACGCGAAGTAGACGGATACGACTTCGATGTCCCGATGGGCAATAGGCCCGAAAAAGGGAATTCCGGCCTTCCTCAACCGTTCCACGTTCATGTCGAGGCCCGCCACGCTCGTCCGAAAGCCCCAATGTGGGGCGATGTTGTTATCATCAGGCTGCGGCGTCGCCGGCCCAGTCTCCTCGGTGCATTGCAAGAGCGTGTTGCCGATCCGCACAAAGAGATGCGGCTTCCGCTTGTTCCCTCTGTCGTGGTCGTCGAACCCGGCATAGTAGTAGGGCTCCCCACCGAGGAACTCACGCACAAAGCGCTCCATGAGCAAGAGATCCCGTGTCGACAGCGCAAAATGGTCGAGCCCCCAAAGGCCGAACGCGTTATCGGTCTTTTGCTCGCGCGCCCCGCGAGGCGGATTGATGTTGTTGAGTAAGAACGTTGCGCTTGGCGCCTTCTCTGCCGTCGTCATGTCGTGAATCCTCCTGAATGCCGGCTGATCTTGTCGTCCCAATGCCTGCGAAGGACATAGGGAAAGCAGCTTCGCGCGCTGTCCAACCACTAGTCTCCACTTGCGGTAGCATCCTCCGGCACCGGATGTATGGCAGAGCGCGATAAAAATATGATATGAACGAATTTGTGTTATGTCCATCTTTTTGTCCAACGACACGGTCACTAGCGGGAGAGCAGTCTCAGGGCAGGGAATCTCTGTTTGAAAAGGCTCAGGGCGAGCTGCATCGGATAGAGCCATCGATGGAGGCCTGTTTCGCAAGCCAGCCGGCAAATTCATCGTCAGAAATAAAATTGGACAAAATACAAAAAAATTCATACGAGAAATGACATGGTGGTCGACACTTCGGAGGAATGCGCAGGTGTCATCGAATCCGGCCCGATCCGGCCGAAGCTCGTGGCACCGATCATCGTCTTGATGGCCGAGGTGATGATCCGCAGTAGGGCTCGCTTGAATTGATTGCAGCTAGCCTGGCCAGTCCGATCGAGGAGTGCGGATTGCATGAAATAGCCAGAAGACGCGAACGGGACGTCTCAGGTGTTCGTTGAATTGCGCCCGTGGAAAGAGGCGCGGAGAAGGGGTGAGCGCGCATGACAGGTCAACGCAGTACAAAAGTGATCGTGCTATTCCATTCGCGGAGCGGCAATACGATGCGGATCGCAAAAGCTTTGGCAGACGGAGCTCGTCGGGTGAAAGGCACGACTGTTGAAGTCCGTCGCGTTCCTGAACTCGTTGATGAAGCGGAGCTGCTTGCCCACCCTCATGTCGGCTCCTCATTCGCGGAGGTTCAACAATATCCCGTCGCGCAGCCGGACGACTTGGTCGCGTTCGACGTCGTCATCATGGGAGCGCCGGTGCGTATTGGATCGATGTCCGCCGAAATGAAGCACTTCATCGATCGCCTCGGCTCGAACTGGCAGCGAGGCGAACTCCGAAACAAGGTTGGTGCAGCATTCACGTCAGCGTCAACGGTTCATGGGGGCCACGAGATCACGCTTATGGGTCTGGTCGCCACGCTGATCCATCTCGGTATGATCATCGTCACACCCGGATACAGCGATCCCATCTTCGAAATTGCCGCTGCGCCTTACGGGGCGACCGCGACCACCAAGCCGGCCCGGGTCCGCGTCAGGCCGAGTGCGAACGACCTCGCCGCAGCGGCCGCGCTTGGAGAGCGCGCGGCCACCGTCGGTTCCTGGGTGCCCAAGAGGGTTCCAGAGGCTTAATCATGCGACGGAGAGGTCTCCGCGTCGGTCGCGCCTTTAATTGTTCCAGAGCTGCTTGCTGGCGATGTCCGCGCCCTTGCGCAAGGCCTTGAACTTTTCCCAGACGACCGTCTCATGCACCTCCGTGCGGTAAAGCGCTTGCGACGAGAAACCGCAATCAACGCCCGCCATAACGTTCTCGCGACCGATCAGCTTGGCAAAGCGCAGAAGGCGTTCGGCGACCAGCTGGGGATGCTCGACAATGTTGCTGGAATGCGTGATCACCCCCGGACACAGGACCTTTCCATCCGGGACCTTGACACTCTCGAACAGATGGTACTCGTGCTCGTGGCGAGCATTGCCGTTCTCGAAACTGTAGGAGCCCGCATTGATCTTGAAAATGTACTGAATGATGTCCGCGAGATCGGCTTCGTGAATGCGCGGTCCATGATTCACACCATAACATGTATGGAAGCGCACGCGCTCGGCGGGAATGCCCTTCAACGCCTGGTTGACCGCCTCGACATAGATCTCTGCGCGCCGCTTCATCTGCTCGGAGGTTAAATCCATTTCAACGAAGATGTCCGGCAGGAAAGGGTCGTCGACTTGAAGGATGATGCCCGCGTCGTGAATTGCCCGGTATTCTTTGCCGAGCTCGATTGCGAGCGCGTGAAAATACTCTTCATCCGTCTTGTAGTACTCGTTGATCCCGACGCCCGAGGGCGCGGTCGCCGGCAGGAACACGTGATCGTTCGACACGCCCGCCTTCTTCGCGGCGGCCTTCACATTTGCAATGTCGCGCTGCACGGCGGCCTCGCCGCGATACTTCACCGGACCGACGCATATGACCGGTACGACAGGGGCGACCAGCCCGCTCATAATCGCGTCTTGGAAGTATCGTGCGTAGTACTCTGGGAATGCGGAGAACTCCTTCTCAAACAGCTTCAGTTTTTGGTTCGGCCGCGCTTCGTATCCCTCAATGCGTTCCTGGATATAGGTGAAAAAACCCGGCTTCGAGAACTCTCCATCAGTGATGATATCGATGCCACATTCAACCTGCTTGCAAACGCAATCCTCAACTGATGAGGACAGCTTCGCATCGTAGGCGGTTTGGTCGACCGGTTTGCCCTCGAACTTCGCCTTTAGCATGTCAAGTAGAGCATGCGGGCGCGGGAGGCTCCCGATATGCGTCGTCCGAATACGATTCGTGTTTTGCTGTACAAGCATCCCTTGTTCACTCCCCTTGATGGCGAGTCGTGGCGGCGCGTTCGGCAATTTGCCCTGACGCGCGGTCTCTCGCTCCTATTGGCCACACTTGCACTCAGACCGCGGATAGTGAGCGCGCGTCAAAGCCGCTTTGCAAATGCGTCCTGGATGAAGTCGTCCAGCATCCTGTAGGTTTGGAGCGCTGCGCCGGGATCGTATTTTGCGATGCCGGGCACGTCCGCGATATCTTCCTCCGCGAACGAATGCAGCAGTCCGCCGAAGTTGAGCAGCTGCCATTTGACTTCGGCGCCATCGAGTTCGGCCTCCAACGCATCGCGGTCGGCCCGCGGGGCTATCGGATCCTTCGTGCCATGGATGACAAACACAGCGCCCTTTATGTCGCCCTTCTTGGCCGGCCTTGCGTTTGCGAGATCGCCGTGAATGCAGATGACTGCATCGACGTCGGCTCCAGTGCGGGCCAGCTCGAGCACATTGCCCCCGCCAAAGCAAAATCCGACTGCAGCCTTCTTTGTCTTGTCTCCAATGCCCCGTTTTTCGGCCTCCGCAACCAGCGTGTCCATCGCTGCGTTGACGCGCTTCCTTCTCTCGGCAGGGTCGGCATACAGCGCGTTCGTCCATTCGATCGAGGTCGGCGGTCCATCGCACGTCTTGCCATCGCCATACATGCAGCCGACGAATGCGATGTACTTGTCGCCCGCCATTTTGACTGCGCGCTCGATGCTGGCGTCGGTAACGCCAAGCCAGTTAGGCATGACGAGGAGCAGGGGCCTCTTCGTAGTGATTTTTTCGTTCCAGACCAGGGCGCCCCGCGCTACGACGGCGCCTGCTTGGTATGAAATTCTCTCGACTGTCACGCGCTCCTCCACTGTTATCTGGCGCTTAATAGGCCAGCTAATGAAACTATAATATGTCCGATTTTGCAGTGGATTGTCAAACTGTGGACTGATCTCCGATATTCGGCTGGTCACCTCCGGACTGGATTGCCAAATCCAAGTATTTTTGTACTCTGCCCAATTCCGAACGAAGTGCCATTTTCGGTGCGGTGCTTCGAGGAACTAAAGTCTTCAGGAATAAAATGAATTCCAGAAAAAGTGGGGCCAAGCAAAGTCGTTCCGGATCGCGGCTTGCCGAGAAGGATGATGCGCGAGACGTGTATCGTATACGCGATACGGCGGACTCGTCGGAGACATTAGGTCTCAGGGAGCAAAACAAGGTCGACAAACTTCAGCGCATTTACATGGCCGCGCGGCGTCAGTTTGCCGGAGCGGGCTATGATGCTACGACACTTCGCGACATTGCCAAGGAGGCTCGGGTTGCTCTCGGTACTCTCGGGTTCTACGCCGAGAATAAGCGTGAGCTGGTGTTGCTCATATTCAATCAGGAGATGCCGCCCATTCTAGAACGCTGCCGAAAGGCCGGCGTTTACCGGGGGTCCCTGGTGGATTCATTGGTGAGCTTCTTCCGACCAGCATTTGCCTCCTACGCCGAGGAGCCGGATCTTTATCGAACCATACTTCGTGAAAATGTTTTCCACACCACGTCCCCGCACGCCCGTGAGTTTGGTCGCATTCGCGTTCAGACAATCGCATATCTTAAAGACTTGATCTCCGAAGCGCGCGACCACGGTGAAATCAAGCCATCCATCGATATCGATCTTACGGCCCGCGCGGTTTTCTTTCTCATGTTTTCCGCGGTTCGCTGGTGGATCAGCGCGGAGAAGCCCTCGGTCGAGGCTGGAATGGCCGAGCTGCGAAGCATGATCGGGCTGCTCCTTGGTGGCATGAAAAAAGAAAAAGCGGAGCAAGCTCTGCCTGGGCGCCGGCGAACGGAACCTAAGCGCAGATAGTTCAGGCGGAACTTCAAGGCTTATCGACCGGCGATTTCGACGTGCGTCCCCCCTCGCGGCCGCATGTGGTCTTGACGCATCAAAAAATCGTACATATACTATTTTTGTTAGTTGACCGATTGACCTGCGGTGCCATTGACTGCAGAGCCAAGGTCGAAAGGAAAAGACGATTCGTCCGGAGGGGCGCCTTTCTCGTCGCGGTGCGGGATGTCTTGTCATCGCAAGTCCCGCCTGAGCTGTGACGACGTAGCGTCCGGCAGGAGAGTTCAGGGAGGCCAAGATGAAGCATGAACAGGTCATGCCGATCGATGCGGCGATGTTTCGAGCGCTGATGCGGCGCATCGCATCAAGCGTTGGGGTCATTACGACCTCACACGAGGGGCAGCTGCATGGCATGACTGCGACCGCGATAAGCAGCGTATCTGCTGATCCGCCCCGCATTCTCATCGTAGTCAATCGCGCGACTCGAAGTCACCCGCTGATTTCAAGCAGCAAGAATTTCGTAGTCAACGTCCTCGCCGATCATCAGCAGAATCTTGGCGATCGCTTTTCGGGTAAGTCAGAGAACCGGTTCGAGGGGGTCGCTCATCATCTCGGTCAACGGGGAGCGCCGATCCTAGATGGAGCGACCGCCCACCTGGAATGCGAGCTGGTAAGCGAAACGGACGCGGCGACTCACACAATTTTCGTAGGCGAGGTGGTTGGCGGTAGTGTTTCGGGCGCTAGCCCGCTTCTGTATCACGACGGCGCCTACAAGGGGCTTACTCCCCGCATTAGTTCCCATGATATCTTGCCTCTTTTTCTTGGGCGATGGTCACCCCGCGCTTTTACCGATGCGCCGATCTCAGACGGCGAGCTGATGCCTCTATTCGAGGCCGCTCGTTGGGCGCCATCTTCCCGCAACACGCAGCCCTGGCGCTTCATCTATGTTCGCCGTGGCATGCCCGGCTGGCAGCTATTTCTCGATGGCCTCTCTGACATGAACAGGTCGTGGGCCTTTCGGGCAGCAGCTTTGATAGCGGTTGTTTCGAAAGAGACTACAGAGCTCGATGGCCGGACCATCGAGACACCGACGCATAGTTTTGATGCTGGCGCGGCCTGGATGTCCTTTGCGCTCCAGGCAAGCCTGTCGGGATGGCACACTCACGGCATGGACGGGTTCGATCGGATAAAGCTGAGGGGCGTTCTCAAAGTGCCGGCGGCGCACACGATCAACGCTGTGGTTGCGATCGGGAAAATCGGTGATGGAAACGAACTCGGTCCCGAGCTGCGGCGGCTCGAGCTGCCCAGTGATCGTGATCCGATGGAACGCATCGTGTTCCAGGGAGCTATGTCGTGATGACGGAGGTCGGGTAAACAACCGCGTCCGTCCGCAGAAATAGTGTCCGAACGTAGTTTCCAGGTCTGAAAGACATGATGCTGTTGGAGCGACAGCCCGTGCTGAGCGGCCGCGCACGGAAGACATTGTCCGCGGCGGCCGCATAGGGAACGTGACATGCGCTGGCTTAGATTTACCGCGACGGGCGAGACCTCCTGGGGCATCGTCGAAAACGACCGTGTCGTTGCGGTAAACGGCGATCCCTTCGGCGGATGGGAGCGTAGCGGGCGAGTCCACGCACTCAATGACGTGAAGATCGAGCTGCCTCTGATCCCGCGGACATTTTATTGCGTGGGATTGAACTATCTGAAGCACCTAAAGGAGGCCGCAGACAAGCGCGGCGAAGTGCCAAGCGTTCCGGATCGCCCGGAGATCGGTTATCGCGCGCAGAACGCTCTGATCGCCCATGACGAAGACGTCGTGATCCCGGCGACGGCAACCGAAAAGGTTCACTACGAGGGCGAGCTTGTCGTCGTCATCGGAAAGAGGGCAAAACATCTGACCGAGGCGAACGCGATGGAATGCGTGTTCGGCTACACCATTGGAAATGACGTCAGCGAGCGCACATGGCAGAAGGCAGATCGTGGTCTGTGGCGATCCAAGAATTGCGACACTTTCAAGCCCATGGGACCCTGGATCGAGACCGATGTCGATCTCGACAAGATGGAGACCATCATCCGTGTCAATAGCCGCGAGACCGGCCGCTTTCATACCAACGGCATGATTTTCGGCGTTGTGCCTTTCATTGTCGAGCTGACCAAGTACTTTACTCTATGGCCAGGCGACGTCATCTGGATGGGCACGGACGGGGCATCCCCAGACCTAAAGGCCGGCGACGTGGTCGAGATCGACATCACTGGAATTGGCACTCTGCGCAACAGATTCGTTGAGGAAAATCGTTGATCGGATGGCTATCACGGTCCGCCCAACCAGATTGGACATGGAAGGGAGTTCCGAATTGATGTGCGTGTCGGTTGTGACTTGGGCGGAACAAACGAAAGCCAGGAGACGGCCAATCGTCTCGGCGAATTGAGGAATCGCATTCCGCGCAGCCTTCGCGATGAGGTCGCGATCTGATAAATTGCACGTGACGCCTCTGAACCTGCCGCAGCTAGTGAGACGCTAGCGATGCTGGAGAGAAGATCGGTTGCGGGTGAGCACTACGCCGACATCCTCAAAAATCGTGGCGATAGGCGCATGCGGTTTGTGCAGGACGACTTTGACCGCCTGGATCCGTGGGAAGGTCGTTAAGATTGCGTCCGCCAGCGCGCCAGCGGCGCGTTCCAGCAGCTTGTAGTTTGTGCTGTGGAACGCCTCGGTGGCGGTCGCGACTACGTTGGAATAGCATACGGTATCGGCGAGGCGATCATTGCGCGACGGCTCGGAAAGATCCGCAAACAACTCGAGATCGATGACGAAGCGCTGGCCGATCTCCGCCTCATGTGCCATCACGCCATGGCGGGCGTGGACGACGATCCCCTTTAAGAAAATCGTGTCCATTATCGCCTGCCCTCGATGGCGAAAAAGTTGTCCATCTCCTTTTGCCCGGTGCTCACGGCAATATTCTCCTCCCTAGGTGTCGACCCGCGCAGCCGTTGTCGATGGGAAGCTAGTCGGTTTCCCGCCTACATCTTTGTGGCGGCGTGGATGGATGGCCACGTGCCCGGGCCGCTTCCGAGGCCGCATCCCGCCACACCCGACGTAGCGAGGCCACCCGAGCGTTGGTTGCGAGTTGCCCGGTGCGCGCTGAGCTGCCGCATTTGCCAATGCCAGGGTGAATGCTGTCGCCTTCGAGGACCTCTTTCAACGCAGCGAAAGCGCCGTTTAGAACAATCCATTAGGCTCCAATTGCAGAGCGTTCCGACCCGACTGAATGGCGAAGGGCTCCCAATTCAATCCGATATGGCGGGCAGCAGAATTTATGTCACGCCAGGCACGCTGAACATGGCTGCTCAGCACGATGCCCGATGCCCCCGTGCAGTTCAGGACGGAGTTTATGGACTGCACGCAAAGCCTGACCGCAAAAGCGTAATCGCGCCTCAAGCGCACTCGCTCGTCGATCGATGGCTTTCGTCCGGCCTTTGCCACTGCGGTCAGATCGGAGATGCCTCTGAAAACGGACAGTTGTGCCGCATCAACGGCTGCCAGAGCTTCACCGATCCATGCGTGTGCCAAGACGTGATCAGAAAACTTGCCGCGCGCGGAGTCGCGAGCCCCGCTCGTCGCGCCAGCGATCAGGCTGTCAATAGCGCCTCGCGCAATTCCCAGGTGGGGCACGGTGATGCCGAGCGGAGTTACCGACATGAGCGGCATTGAGTAGATCGGGTTGTCATGCAGACGCGCACCGAGTGTCTCTCCGCTGTTCATCGAACTGAACTCCTGGGTCCGGTGCTTTGGTACGAATACATCGTTCAAGATGACCGTCTTGCTCCCGGTGCCGGCGAGACCCATGACGTACCAGTCGTCCTCGATGACGAAATCCTGTCGTGGCACCAGGCCAAAGTACGAGACTGGAGCTGCTCCCTTATCGGACGCGAGGAACTGCACCAAGTGCCAATCGGCATGGTCACAGCCGCTGGCGAAGCCCCAGCGTCCGCTCAATCTGTAGCCCCCTTCGACGCGGGTTACAGTCTGGATTTTGGGATTCGGTCCATACGAGCCCGAGATGACGGCGTCCGGTCCGGAACCCCAAACCTCCTGTTGGAGTTCAAGCCCGAACGTCGCAACGACCCAACTTTGGGTAGCCGCTACGCCATAGACCCACGCGGTCGATCCGCAGCCGCGACCCAATTCACTGATGATCCGAGCGGTTAGGCTAAGGTCATGCTCGTATCCGCCAAATCGCTTCGGAACGAGTGATCGAAAGAGTCCGGCATCCCGAAGCCTTCCGATGGTCTCCGGCGGAATCTGACGCGTGCGCTCCGTCAAAAGCGCGTTTTCAAGCAGATAAGGCACGAATGACGAGGCAGTCGCTGCAAGATCATCTGCTACTGGGCTGGTTTGGCCATGCATGGCGTGTCGCTCCCTGGTGTGATTGAAAACATAATATGTCCAATTTCATTATTTGTACATTTTTTTGATTGGAGCAAGATCAGCTGGTTGTGAAGACTTTCGATCGGGACGAATTTGACGTCCGTGCGCCCTGTCGGCCTCAACGGGCGCTCGACTAGTCAAGGCTGGCTGACCGAGATGATGGACATATCACAAAATCGGTCGTATATCAGTTTTAAAGATAGAAGCGGCCGACGCAGGCGGCCGGGCGGGAGGAGAAACTGAGCGTCATCGTTCATCTGTCCAAGATCAATGACTGGCTTCGGTTGAGCCGACCGCAAGTCGTTGTGCTGGCTATTTGCAGCTTCGTCGCCGTACTGGACGGATTCGATATTCTCGCGATGGCCTTCGCTGCGCCTTCAGTCGCCAACGAGCTCCAAATCGACATATCGTCCTTCGGGGCGGTGTTCGGCATCGGGTCCCTCGGATTGATGGTGGGCTCCTTGGCGTTCGGCTCCCTCGCAGACTGGTTCGGCCGTAAGCCGATGATCGTTTCCGCGCTTCTAGCCATCGGTCTATTTTCGCTCCTAACGCCGGTCACCGAGACGTTTACGCAGTTGCTGATCGTCAGGCTCCTCGCCGGCATCGGTCTCGGTGGTCTGATGCCGAACATTATAGCTTTGACGGCTGAATATTCGCCTCGTCAGTGGCGAGCGACTTTTGTGACTCTGATGTTTTGTGGGGTGCCTTTAGGGGCCATGCTCGCAGGCTTGCTGTCAGCCGGAATCATTGCTCAATGGGGCTGGAGGGCCGTGTTCTATATCGGGGGCGCAGTTGCATATGTTTCCGTGCCTATCGTGTATGTCTTTCTTCCCGAGTCGTTGAGTTTTCTTGCCGCCCGTCGAGCCACGTCGGATCGGTCACTTGCGGCTTCGCAACGTCTCGATCCCGGGCATGGCGGCTGGCTCCGCAAGGGGGCGCCGGGGTCATCCGAAGCCGGTCAGGCACGGCTCGCTGGCTTGTTTGCGAAGAAACGCGCGATCGCCACCCTTCTTCTATGGGCAATTTTCTTTTGCAACTTGCTGATTTGGTTCTTCCTGACAAATTGGCTGCCTTCAATTCTGCAGAGAGCGCACTTCGCTGTTGAGAGCGCCGCGCTTGCTACGGTCGTCCTTTACGCAGGCGGGCTGGTCGGCGGAATTGCACTTGGCTGTTTGGTCGACAAGCGCATGTCATATCGACTGCTTGCCTCTGTCTATGTGCTCGCAGCAATCTTCGTTAACGGCATTGGGTTGGCGGCAGACGTTCACAGTCCGCTCCTTTACGTTTCGGTATTCGGCAGCGGCTTCTTTGTAGGCGGCTCTCAACACGCCATCAACGCCATTGCCGCGAACTTCTATCCGACCGAGATGAGGTCAACCGGCATTGGTTGGTCCCTCGGCGTCGGCCGCATTGGATCAATCGTCGGCCCGGCGCTCGGTGGTGTCCTGATCGCAATGAATTGGAGCGCCGAGCAATTGGCAGGTGTAGTCGGGATTCCGGCGCTGGTTGCCGCGCTTGCTGCGCTGATGATCGGATGGAGTACATCTGCAGAGCAGGGCGAGATGATGCGAAAGAGCAGCATCTCGAACTAGCCGATCCGCACAACAAACTTCCGTCAGCTAAGGAGAAATACAATGCTCAGTTTGAAAGATGGCCCCGTGGAGATCAAGTTGCTTGCAGCGGGTGCAAATTTTTCGAAGTACGGCAGCATGATTGGCCTCGGACTCACTGGGTATTTCGGCTCGCTTCCGAAGGGCTCGACCGTTTCCGTCCACAACATGCATCCTGGAGAGGCCTGTCTCGTTGGGCCCGGCCTGGTCGACCAAGGCCGCTACCATATGGCCATGACGTCGCCGAGCTGGCTCGTAGACACCGCTGCACAAGGGCGGGGTCCGGGTTGGGCCGATCGGCCGATGCGTTTGCGTGCAATGTGCGTGTTTCCACATTTCGACCAGTTCGCTTTTGCCGTCCGGAAGGATCTCGGCATCACTTCCATGAAGCAGATCAAGGATCAGAAGATTCCGCTTCGAATTTCAACAGCACCTACGCATCTCAATCATCCAACTGGGTGGGTACTGGACGTCGTGCTTGCGGAATATGGCATGTCGATCGAGGAAATCGAATCTTGGGGCGGATCAGTGGTCTATGGCGACCGGCAGCCGAACTTGCTCGAAAAAGTTCCCGAGGGAAGGTTAGATCGAGTCACCGGCATGCGCACAGGCGCCTTGAATGCAGTCTTCGACGAGGCGCTGATGACGCGCCCGTGGAAAGAAGTAGCTGAATCGGTCGATCTGACATACCTCCCGATCGACGAGGACGTGCTTGATCGCATGCAGAACAAGTTTGGTATCCGTCGTGCGATCATGCCGAAAGGATCGTTGCGCGGGCTGAACGAGGACATATTGACCATTGACTTCTCGGGTCACTTTCTTTTCTGCCATCAGGATCTGCCGGATGAACTCGTCTACGCCACGATGCGTGGGATCGAGCAGCAGAAGACCCAGATCGAGTCGCTGTTTCGTCCCGAGCAGGGATTGACGGGGCCGGTCGATCTGTCGGTCATGTGGAAGGATACGTTCTTGCCGCTGCATCCGGGAGCAGAGAAGTTCTATCGGGAACGGGGATACATGTGAATAGGTGGCTCCACAGGGGATCAATCCGTCCGCGCACCCAAGCTGGGCCCGCCAGTCAAACGAGAGAGTTGCGTATCGCGAAGAAGAGGGTCCTGTGAAATTTGTATTCGAGCCCGTTGCAACGCCGAGCGTCGCCATCCATGGCGAGGTCGCTCGCTTTCCTTTACGCCGGATCTTTTGCGTTGGACGCAATTACGAAGCGCATGCGCGAGAGATGGGCAAAGATCCCTCCCGGGAGATGCCATTCTTCTTCACCAAACCGGCTGACGCCGTCGTCGAAGACGGAGCTGTGGTATCCTATCCGCCGCTGACTCAGAACTTCCAATACGAAGTGGAGCTCGTGCTCGCGCTTGGGCGGCCCGGCTTTAATGTCTCAGAGGAGGACGCTTGGGATCTCATATGGGGGTATGCCGCCGGCAACGATTTGACGCGTCGCGATCTGCAATTGGAGGCACGTGACCAAGGGAGGCCCTGGGATTGGGGTAAAGCGTTCGACCGCTCGGCCGTTTGCGGCCCGATCCACAAGGCGACGTCCATCGGTCGGATTTCATCCGGAGCGATCAAGCTTTCGGTCAACGGCAGCGTTCGGCAGAATGCCGACCTTTCGCAGCTCATCTGGTCTATTCCTGAGATCGTTTCGATTTTGTCTCGCTCGGTGCGACTTGTTCCGGGCGATCTGATCTATACAGGCACGCCGGCCGGCGTCGGAGCCTTGGTGCCGGGAGATGTCTGCGTCGTCGAGATTGATCGGCTCGGTAAGCTCACAACGACGATCGGTGAGTCGGAAAACTAGTAGCTCGATTACCGTATTCAGCTTCGACTCAGGACCGTATGGAAACAAGGAGTTGCGCGATGACAGAAATGGCGAGCAGCAACGTCGCGAAGCCCGAGGATACTGCGGAACTCCGTCAACTCTACGCCGACTTTGACGCCGAACATCTCAAGCCGCTTTGGACACAGATCGATGATCTCATGCCGGCTGTGCCGAATCCCAAGGCCGTCCCGCATATCTGGAAATGGTCCCGGCTCTTCCCACTCGCTGAACGATCCGGTGAGCTCGTGCCGGTCGGGCGGGGAGGGGAGCGGCGCGCCATCGGGCTTGCAAATCCTGGTCTTGGTGGTCGCGCCTATGTCAGTCCGACTCTCTGGGCGGCCATCCAGTATCTAGGGCCACACGAAACGGCCCCTGAGCACCGCCACGCTCAAAACGCATTCCGCTTCGTTGTCGAAGGAGAGGGCGTGTGGACGGTGGTTAACGGCGATCCGGTGCGGATGAGTCGAGGCGACCTTCTGCTGACGCCCGGGTGGCATTTCCACGGACATCACAATGACACCGATGCATCCATGGCCTGGATCGACGGCCTCGACATCCCGTTCTCTTACCAAAACGACGTCGGCTTCTTCGAGTTCGGGTCCGATCGCGTCACGGACTATGCGACGCCGCAATTTTCGCGGGGGGAGCGCCTTTGGGCCTATCCTGGTCTACGGCCCTTGTCGCAACTCAACGACACTGTCAGCACGCCTCTCGGCGCGTACCGGTGGGAATTCACCGACCGAGCACTCGAGGAGCAACTGCTTCTGGAGGACGAGGGGCAGCCGGCAACGGTCGAGCAAGGACACGCCGCCATTCGATACGTCAATCCGACGACCGGTGGCGACGTCATGCCAACAATCCGCGCCGAATTCCATCGAATGCGCCCTGGCGTGGTCTCTCCGGCACGCCGGGAGGTCGGGTCGTCAGTCTTCCAGGTGTTCGAAGGATCGGGTGTGGTCGCTCTCAATGGCGCCGAGACGAAGCTCGAAAAGGGCGATCTCTTCGTGGTGCCCTCCTGGGTGCCATGGTCACTACAAGCCGAGACGCAACTCGACGTTTTCCGCTTTTCCGATGCGCCGATCATGGAGCGTCTAAACTTTGCTCGCACGCAGATTGATGAGCGCCGGCGCTAGACAATGTCCGAACCCGGAGCAGAGGAACGTCTAGCGCGGCTACGTAACCGTCAGGGTCCCGGCGCACGCTACGATTCGCCGGGGGCGCCTGCCCGAGACCTGTTGTGGGTTCGCCGCGGGACAGCATACTTCGCGCGCAAGCTCAACGAGCTTTCCGACAACGCATTGGATGCGCCGTCCAGCATCCCGCGTTGGAGTAGGCGCCACGTTATCGCTTACATCGGCTATCATGCTCGCAGCTTTGCGCGGCTTGCCGAAGCAACACGCAACGGAGCACGAAGGGAGGTCCTGGTGGAGCCCGAACACCCAATCGAGGACGTTGCATTTGGCGCCACACTTCCTGCACACGCGCTGCGCTACCTCTTCCGACACTCGGAAGCGCATCTGAACGTCGCGTGGCGAGATCTGACGCAAGTAGAGTGGCAAGCGAGCGTATGGACGCTGAATCGTGAATTGGTCCCGATGTTCAGAACACCATGGTTGCGAGCACGGGAAATCTGGTTGAGCGCTATCGATCTTGATAATGGAGGCTCGCTCTTGGACCTTCCGCTGGAGTTGCGGCAAGAGATCCCCCCAGGAACGCCGACGGTTAGAACCGAAGCATGATTGAGGTGATTGTCTGGATCAGTCCGGCTGTCCGATCGCCTCCTCCTGAAGGCGAATAGGAAAATCGTTGCTCGGCGTCGGATCTGCTCACTGCGGCAAGGCCCCGCCGATCGCTTGGGAAGCAGCTGGAAGCAATGTTGCCAAGCCATAGTTCTTTCGGTCTAGTATTTCGGTGATGAATATTTGAACTGGAGCAAAATATCGGCCAGATGACGAGCCCATTACGAGTCGATCTCAACTTGGCCCGCGTGCTTGATTCGCTTCTGCGGACAAGAAGCGTATCTCGCACAGCGTCCGTGCTTGGGCTCTCGCAACCGGCGGTATCGAATGCGCTCGCGCGACTGAGGGACGTAACGGGAGACGATCTCTTCATTCGGACGAGGCAAGGTATGGTGCCTACCCGGCATGCCATCGAGATCGGACAACTCGTGTGCGATGGCATGTTGATGGTTGATCAGGGTCTGTCACGTGCGGCGCAATTCGACCCGCATAGCGACCCTGCGCAATTTCGACTTCTCATGAGCGACGCCGGCGAAATGACATTCCTTCCTTGGCTAATGCGGATGCTCGCCGTACAGGCGCCGAACGTAGATATCGAGATCGTTCAGCTGCCGGCGCAGGAGCACGCTGAGGCCTTGGAGTCCGGTGGCGCTGACCTCTATGTCGGTAACCTAGCTCGGCTGCGCGGCACGCAGTATCGGTTGAAGTTATTCGATGATCATCTGGTAATACTCTGCCGCAGGGATCATCCCTGGGTCTCAACCCCGCCAAGCGTGCGAGACTATGTCAACACACGCCACATTGTGGTGCGACCGCCAAGTGCAGCCGGACTCGAGGTGGAGGACCTACTTGCCCTCCATGGCGTGCGTCGGCGGCCCCTGATCCTCCCACATTTTCTCTCGCTGCTTCTCATCCTTCCTGACACGGACGATATCTCGACAGTCACGCAATCGCTCGCCGAGATTCTGGTTCAGCGCGCTCCGCTCGCATTCGTTCCTTTACCGATCGCTTCCCCGGTGCTCTCCTTTGGACTCGCATGGCATCGGCGTCAGCACCTTGAGCCCCAAAATGTGTGGCTGAGGAAGCTGTTTGCCTCGGCACGATGGCATACCGCCGGCGAAGACAGGGCACGAGCGTTCGGCTGCTCGACGAGTGAATAGACCCTTCGGGCCGGTCGCTCCCGATTACCTTATGGCTCGATCTGCTGGGTTAGCCCGCGGTTCTCACGATTGGTGCGATCTATCCCGGTGCACGTTCCGATTGATAGGAGAGTGTTGAGCTACCCTGCAACGAGTAGCGGAGCCGATACAGCGAAACATGGGCTTTGATTTGTCGTGAGGTCTGCTGCTCCGTCCCAATCGAGCAGCGATCCTAACCCAGTAAGATCATTAGATCAGAAGCATGGATCTTCGCGCCAAGGCCGCGACAGGTCTGCGTAAGTTTTCTTAGCACATGCCGCGCCGGCAGACCGACTCCACGCTAAAAATTTGACAAATAGCAAAATTGGACATATACCTATTTTAACGTCAGAACCAGAATATATCCTCACGGGAGGAATCATTGGCATGCTCGCCGCGCGAATTGCGGGTGGTCTCATGGTGTGTCCTCGCCAGTCGATGGCTGAGCGCGGATCATGGCGAGCGGCTGCTATCGTGGTTGGGCGAGATCGGGCGGTCTCAAAGTGCAATCAGCCTCTCTTCATTACCCCTCGCGATGGCTTCTGCTCGTCCAAACGAGATCTGTTGCACGTGCGCCGCTTGTATCCGAGGCGAGACCTGCCTCGCGGAAAGCCGGCGAGATCGCTCTTACATTCCGTAGTGCGGCAGCCTTGATGCTGGATCTATAGCGACAATTCGGTGGGACCGATCCAATGACCTTTTCCCTCAGTTTCACCTTGAATGATGAGCACCGAGATATCCAACTCGACGATCCCAGGGTTACGCTTCTCGATCTTTTGCGAGAGCGCCTTCATCTGACAGGAACCAAGAAGGGCTGCGACCGCGGCCAGTGCGGCGCATGCACGGTCTTGGTCGACGGTCGGCGCATCAATTCTTGCTTGAGTTTGGCATTGAGCCTTGAGGGCGCCGACGTTTGCACCATTGAAGGCGTTGGTAACGATGTCGCTCTCCATCCAGTCCAGGCTGCTTTTGTGGCTCGCGACGGCTTGCAGTGCGGGTTCTGCACGCCGGGTCAGATCATGAGCGCGATCGGGATGATCCGAGAGGGCCAGGCGGGCGACGATCCAGAATGCGTCCGTGAGTGCATGAGCGGAAATCTCTGCCGGTGCGGTGCCTATAAAGGAATCGTTGAAGCGGTGCTCGATGCGCAGGCCGACCTTTCTCTGGTCGGTCAAACGGGGGCTCCATGAGACCATTCGATTATATCCGGCCGGCTTCAGTGGCCGAAGCCGTCGCAGCTGCGGCTGCCCCGAACGCGATGTATCTCGCGGGAGGTACCAACCTGCTCGATCTGATGAAGGTCGGGGTCGCGCGCCCACAGCGCCTCGTCGACATCACGCGGCTTCCTGGGCTCGATCGGATCGAACGTCTGTCCGATGGTAGCACGCGTATAGGCGCGCTCGTTCGAAATGCAGACCTGGCCCACGCTACAGAGTTCGCCCGGGCGTATCCAAGCGTCGCAGAGGCGTTACTGGCCGGCGCTTCCGCGCAGATTCGTAACGTTGCAACTGTTGGCGGCAACCTCTTGCAGCGGACGCGCTGCAGTTACTTCTATGACGTCGATAGCGCCTGCAACAAGCGCACAATTGGCAGCGGCTGCGATGCTGCGAAAGGCGAAAACCGGTTGCATGCGGTTCTTGGCTGGAGCGAACACTGCATCGCTACACATCCTTCCGACTTCTGTGTGGCGTTGGTCGCGCTCGACGCCATTGTTGAGGTCGAAGGCAATTCTGGACGGCGTGAGATACCACTTGAGCATTTTCACAAATCGGACGGAAAGTCGCCGGTACAGGGGTGCTGCCTTGAACCCGGCGACTTGATCGTAGCGGTCCGCCTTTCTGCGGCGGCCTCTGAGTTCTCTCGAAAGTCGCGCTATCTGAAGCTGCGCGAGCGAACCTCTTATGCTTTTGCGCTGGTGTCGGTCGCTGCCTCCCTCGACCTGGATGCCGCCGGCATTAGGCAGGCTCGGATTGCCCTCGGTGGTGTAGCACCCAAGCCTTGGCGAGCTCGTGCCGCTGAACAGAGTCTGGTCGGCTCTGCGGCAACGGAGACGGCATTCCGACAGGCTGCTGAGATCGCGCTTGCTGACGCAAAACCGTCGGGAGCCAACGCATTCAAGATTGAGCTTGCGAAGAGAATGATTGTGCGAACGCTGGCCTCCGCATTAGCGGGAACGCCTGAGCGACCATCTGCCCTTCCGGCCTCCCTTTTCTCTTCTGGTCCAGGAGCGTCGCATGCCCTCTAGCACGGACTCCGTTCGTTCCTCGGCGCACCTTCGGCATGGTTCGAACACAGGTCAACCGCTGACGCGGCGAGATGGCATCCTCAAAGTGACCGGCAGGGCGCGCTACGCCGCGGATCACCATCCCGAGGGCATGCTATATGCCGTGATGGTCGAGAGCCGTATCGCGCGAGGGCGTGTGACGTTTCTGGATGTTGAGGCCGCAAAGGCGCATCCCGGCGTGATCGAGGTCATGACACCCGCGAACAGGCCGCCTCTGGCGATGGACCCTGACCTGAAGGTCAATATGTTCATGTACCGCGTTGATGCGCTGCAGAACGATAAGGTGCGTTACGCCAACCAGCCGATAGCCGTGATCATCGCCAACACGCTCGAAGCCGCGACTGAGGGCGCCGCACTTCTCGCACCGCGCTACGATGTCGAGCCCGCTCGCGTTGGTCTCGATGGCGCGGAGAGCTTTGTACCAGCAGCAATTCGTATCATGAGTCCTGCCGAAGAGCGCGTCGGTGACATCGAAGCCGGCCTTGCAGCAGCCGCCAGACGAATCGAAGCTACGTACGAGACGCCGGCCCATTTTCATAATCCAATTGAGCCCCACGCCGTCGTTGTGGTGTGGGACGGTGACAAGTTGACTGTCGACATGCCGACCCAGAACCCGGGCTTCACTCATGCCCGGATGGCCGGGCTATTGGGATTGCCTCCCGAAAACCTTCTCATCAGAAGTCCTTTCGTCGGCGGCGGTTTCGGCGGAAAGGGACTGCTGAACGGACCGACAATGCTAGGTATCCTGGCGGCGCGCATGGTCGGCAAGCCTGTCAAGCTGGTCCTGCGTCGAAATCAAATGTATGGCCCTGTGGGTCATCGCGCGCCCACTCGACAGAGGCTGCGCCTTGGCGTTGACAGGGACGCAAGACTGACGGCGCTGGATCATCACACGAAGACGGTAACAAGCACGTACGATGATTTCATCGAACCGGCTGGTGATCCCACCCATATTCTTTATGCGAGTCCGGCGCTTGCGACCTCGCATGAAGCCGCCCGAATCGATATCGGCACGCCGCTCTTCATGCGTGCGCCAGGAGAAGCGCCAGGTTCGGCCGCGCTCGAAAGTGCCATAGATGAAGCGGCCTGGGCCTGCGGTATCGATCCCCTTGAGTTTCGGCTTCGCAATTATGCCGAGGTCGAGCCGATGCATCACAAGCCATTTTCATCCAAAGCGCTCAGGCAATGCTACGCCGAAGGTAGCGTGCGCTTCGGTTGGTCCGAACGCCCAATTAAGCCGAGACAAATGCGTGATGATGCTGGCTTCCTCGTGGGCTGGGGTGTCGGCACCGCCACATTTCCGGCGATCATATTCCATGCCGAGGCGCGTGCGACGCTGCGCAGTGATGGCACCGGCATGGTCGAGATCGGCTCGGCCGACATGGGACAGGGTTCATTTACGGCTCTCGCGCAGATAGCAGCCGACAGTCTTAGCCTCGATATCAATCAGCTTGAGGTTCGAACGGGAACAAGCGCCCTTCCAGATGGGGGCATCGAAGGCGCTTCCGCGCATACTTCCACTGCCGGTTCTGCCATCTACGCGGCTGGCAACGATGCCATCGCAAAACTGGCCGACTTGGCGACGAGGGATTGGCGATCGCCTCTGTTCGGTGCGGGCAATGCCGGCGTGGTCGCCCGCAACGGTCGTCTCTTCCGTCGGGACGATGAAAGCCATAGCGAGAGTTATGCCGAGATTCTCAATCGTGCAGCGGTTGACGCTGTCGAGGGCAATGGCACGAGCGGTCCAGACCCGGCCGCGCAGAAAGATTACTCAATGCATGCGCATGGAGCCGTCTTCGCTGAAGTCAAAGTGGATCCTGATCTCGGCCAGGTGAGGGTCACCCGCCTCGTGGGAGCTTTCGCGGCCGGCCGCATCATCAATCCGCGGCTGGTGCGCAGCCAATATTATGGCGGCATGATTTGGGGCGTGTCGTTTGCACTGCACGAGCGGGCGATCGTCGACCATCGTTCAGGCCGGATCATGAACCCGGATCTAGCCGAGTATCAGATCCCGGTAAACGCGGACGTTCCATCGCTCGAAGCGTTGCTGATCGAGGAGCACGACCCTCATGTCAATCCGCTCGGGACCAAGGGCGTTGGCGAGATTGGTGTAACTGGCACTGTCGGCGCAATCGCCAATGCAGTCTGGCATGCGACGGGAGTGCGTGTGCGCCGTTTCCCAATTTGCATCGAGGATCTCACGGCCGTTCAGGCAACCTCGGCATGATGTTCCGCTGGGACGAGGATCAAACCAGTGCTTGTGATGACGCGTCAGATCAAAGCGGCGAGATCCCTGCTTGGATGGGAGCAATACCAACTTTCAGTTCAGTCGGGCGTCGCAATCTCCACGATTCGGCGCATCGAAGGATCGAGGGGCACAGCCATATGCGCTCATTTCGAAACCATCGAAAAAATAAGAGCCGCGTTCGAGCAGGCCGGCATCGAATTTATCGGAAATCCTGGGCCAGGAGTTCGATTGCGAGCAGATCCGGCGATGGCCGAATGACGCCTTCGCGATCCATTGCCGCGGTTCGGATCAGCGATGCTTCCAAAAATCGAGCTCTCACCTACACAAAGTAATATTGAGTAATGCACTAGTTGTATTGAGGTGTCCGACATGCAACGGCCGGCATTTATCGAAGTAAAGGCTCTAGAACGGCGTTGTTTATACTTGCTTAGAGTGATCCTATTGTTGGGTATTGGTTCGCCTGGATAGGCGACTGAGCATTGCGCATTTTACGAAACAAGGGGGGTGGAAATGAAAATCGATAAGGCACTTATCGTCCAGGCGACCAAGATTTTCGCAGTTATTGCGACGATCTCGGCTGGCATAGCGAGTCACGCGATGGGCGCCGATTTTCCGGCGAAGGCCAAACCAGTTAAGCCGGTCCCCGACCTGCCATTCTTCCTCTTGGTTGATAACCGGGTGTCATTCTCGTGGATGCCCAATGCCACAGAGCAAGGTAACTTCGTCATCAATCCGAACGGATCGATCAAAAGCACATCGGCGATGCAGGTCTATTCGTTCACTCACTTCGATGCTTGGGCATACGGCACGAACTTGTTCACGATTTCCATGTACAAAGCCGATCACATGATTCCGGCGGCCCCTTGCCTTGGGCCGGGAGTGACCATCACCGGCGCTCCCGCTGACTGTGCAGGTTCGACTACCTATTATGGTCTGTTGCGCTCCACCTTTGGCTGGAATCAAATCTTCGACACGAGCGCTTTCACCGTCGGGCCACTGCACAACATTTCGTTCGAAGTCGGGATGGGCGCCGGCACTGAAAACAACGTGATCGCGATGGCCAAGCGAGATGTCGAACTAGGCCTGCAGTTCGCTTTCGATCTTCCCTATAAGGGTTATTTCAACGTCGCACCGTTGTTGTACTGGGAATACTCCAACCACAACGGACTCACCCAATGTGGCTTGTTCGGCCCAGGTGTACCCGGCGTAACCTGCAATTCCGACGGCAATCTCAGTTTTCGCCCGACTTGGGCGGTGGAAACCAACTACTACATGGACCTAGGCTTCCTGCCCGAGAACATGCAGTTCTTCTCGATCAGTGGCCGTGCCGGCTGGTACGGGCCGAAGGGTGACACACAAGGGCTTCCCGCACTTTCTGGTCCGGGCAGGTTCTCTACCGCTACCAAGGTCGAGTTCAACAGCGAACCGATCCGTTTGACCTTCGACGCCAGTAAGGCCATTTACGGTCCCAAGTACTCGCATTTCGTCGACCTCTGGGTCGCTTATCGGTACTGGCAGAACATGTTCGGGTTCGATCACAACGCAGCGCCCGGTGTTTGTACCCTTGCCGCAACTGGTCAAAGCACGAACAGTTGCACCTTATCGTCTGTCTATGCTGGCGTGACGGTTAAGTTCTAGCGGTGTGGCGACGAGATCCGAATCGCCACCAAGCGATTCGGATCAAATCCAACGTAGGGCGTCGGCCGGCTGCGAGATGGGCTCGATGTGTGGTTTTTGGACGGTTCCTTGGGCCGACGCAGCTTTGCGGCGTTCTCGTCGTCTGGCGTTTGGTCATCCAAGAGCCGGACTGAAGCAGTGGAACGCAATGATGGCGCCATGCGCGTAAATTCTCGAGCGTATGGCAAACTTGCTCTCGACCTTGGTCAAGAAGCTTAGACGGTCGACGACAGCAGGTCCGAATTTCGCGGCACTGATAATTGTCGAAAGAAAACAAGAAGCGGGAAATTTTTGGGGAACGGCGCCGGCTAAGCGGCTAGATCCTGTCAGATGAGCGCAACAGAATGAGGAAACGATGCTTAGACGGAAGTTCAGCAACTTGCTTGTCACGGCTGTGATGTTGGGCTCCACGGTAGGGGTGGCGAGCGCCCAGGAGACGCTGAAAGTCGGCGTAACTGGTCCAAAGACTGGTGTTCAGACCGGCGCCGCAGCAATCGTCTATTGGCCGAATGTGCAGCTTTGGGTGCGCGAGGTGAACGAAAAGGGCGGCATCAAGGTCGAGGGCAAACGACTGAAGGTCGAGCTCGTCGAATATGATGACAAGAGTACCCCAGAAGAGGCTGTGAAGAACATTCAACGGCTTGCAACAGTCGACAAGGTCGACTTCATCGTCTCGCCCTTCACGACGGGCATCAACCTTGCTACGGCACCTTTGATCTCACGTTACGGCTACCCGCAGCTGGTGGCCACAGGCAATGCAAATGACCTGAGGACCTTCGTCAAGCAGTGGCCAAACTCGTTTTGGCTGCAGGGGAAGGCCTCGGACCTATCCACTGGCATCGTCGACACTCTCAAGACGATGCGAGACAGGGGGCAGGTCGGTAACAAGGTGGCGCTTGCTTACGTTGCGGAAGCGTTTGGATTGGAGAATGTCGATTCCTCCAAGCCGGCTTTCAAAGAGGCAGGGTTCGACATCGTCTACGAAGCATCCTACCCGCTAGGAACGCAGGATCTGGCTCCGATCGTCAGCGGTGCGAAGGCGGCCAAGCCCGACGCATTCGTCGCATACTCCTATCCGCCTGACAGTTTCGCGCTTACCGAGCAGGCGCAAATCCAAAGCTTCGACGTCAACGCCTTCTACGTCGGCGTCGGCGGAGCGCTGACCAGCTTTGGTCGGCGCTTCGGAAAGCAGGCCGAGGGCGTCATGTCCATGGGGGGCGTCAATCCGGATGATCCTGCATACAAAGCCTATCGCGAACGCTACAAGCAAGTGACGGGCCAGGACACGGACTATTGGTCCGGTCCCGTTGTATATGCGTCCCTCGAGGTTCTCGAACAGGCGATCGAAAAAGCTGGAAAGGATCGCGCTGCCGTCGCCAAGGCCATCAAGTCCGGGACCTTCGACACGGTGATCGGCAAGGTCTCCTTCGAAGACAATATCCTGAAGAAGCTCTGGACGGTGGGCCAGTGGAGGGACGGCGTCTTCCAAGGCATCAACGGCCAAGGCGTCGATGGCGCTAAAGAGCCGGTCAAGAAGCCGACCTGGAACTGATCCGCACTTGTCTGGCGCGGATGCCCCTCCACGTACACCGCACGCTACGTCTAGGAGTCCCGCATGCAAATTCTGGTCACAGGCACTTTGCTCGGCGGTACTTACGCGCTGATCGCGCTCGGGCTTACGCTGCAATATGGTGCAGCACGTATCATGAATCTCGCCAATGGGGAGACTCTCGTTGCGGCGTGCTTCGTCGCGTTTTGGCTGTTCACGAGCCTCGGCGTGACTCCGCTTCTCGGGATGGTGATAATTGCGCCAGCGGCGCTTCTTTTGAATTGGTTGATCTATACGGGGTTGCTGCGCCCTCTCGTCCGCCGTGCAAAGCATCGTGGCATGCTTGAGGTCGACTCGATTCTCGCGAGCTTTGGTCTTCTGTTTCTGTTTCAGGGCTTGATGTTGCTGATTTTCGGCGGCGCATACTTCAATTATAGATTCTTGGCTGAGCCGTTCTCGATCTTCGGCAGCCCCTACGCGCTGAACCGTGTAGTGGCCTTCGTCGCCGCTGCACTAGTCTCGTTCCTGCTCTATCTGTTTCTCTACCACACGCGGCAGGGCGCAGCAGTGCGTGCCGTCGCCGTCGATCCCGCCTCAGCCCCACTCGTCGCCATCGACGTCTCCAGAACAGCCGCCTTCGCCTTTGCTCTGGGCGGCGCGCTGACCGCATGCGGAGGCGCGCTGCTCTCCACTTTTTACACCTTTAACGCCTCGATGGGAGTCCTCTTCACGATGAAGGCGCTGATTATCGTCATCATGGGAGGTGTCGGGGACGTCCGCGGCGCGACGTTAGCCGCGCTGATCCTTGGAGTATCGGAAACAGCCGTCGCGAGTTTGATCGATCCGGGGCTGACACTCGCAGCTACTTATGCACTGTTCATTCTGGTGCTGCTGTTCAGGCCCCAGGGCATACTAGGGAGGGCTGCGGCATGATCGGTATTCGCCGCCACGAGATGTGGACCCTTTTTGGCGGTGCCGCTGCTCTCGTGGTGCTTTCGCTGCTGCCGCTATTGACCGACGGCTTCTATCTTTCCCTTGGGGTCAACCTGGTTCTTTACGCAGCTCTGTCCACCGCCTGGTCGCTCTTTTCGGGGCCTACCCGCTTCATATCCCTCGCCGGAGCGGCATTCTTTGGCATCGGCACATACTCGGTGGCGTTGTGGCTCAATAATCTGCCCTTTGCCGCTCTGATCGTAATCGCCGCTGTTTGCTCCGCCGCGCTCGCTGCCCTGGTCGGCGCCGCCACGCTCAGATTATCCGGCGTCTATTTCGTCATTTTTACACTAGGGCTCTCCGAACTCATTCGGCAGATCGTCTCTTGGTCGCAGTCACGTTTCGCACATAAGATGGGGCTGTACGTCTTCACCGACTTCACCGAGGCCCATCTCTACTGGATGTTGCTCGCGCTCTCCGGCGTAGTCTTCGGCGTCGGCTGGCTGATTAACCGTTCTCGCCTCGGATTCGCGCTACGTATCATCGGTGACGATGAAACGGTGGCGCGGCACGTCGGCATCGCAACGGCACGCGCCAAAATCTTGTTGTTCATGATTTCAGGCGCGTTTACGGGCGTCGCAGGTGCGGTCGTGGCGCCGCGCTACGCCTACATCGAACCGCAAGCAGCGTTTAACCCGATGCTCTCTTTCACGGTGGTCATTATGGCGCTGCTCGGCGGCACCCGTCGCCTATGGGGCCCGTTGATGGGGGTTATCCCCTTCACAATCGTGACGGAATTCATAACCGCTCGCTTTCCCAACCAGAACTCGGTCGTTGTCGGGATTGCATTCCTGGCGATCGTTTATCTCCTTCCCGACGGCGTGACTGGTCGCATCGAAGCTCTGCGCGAGCGGATTCGAATAAGTGTCAGAACGCGCGTTGATGCGCCGGGGGAGAGGGCGGCATGAGCGCGGCCATCCTCAGTGTGGTTCGAACGCGAAAGGCATTCGGCGGCCTTGTCGCCGTGAATGACATCAGCTTCGATGTTGCTGAAGGAGAACTCATCGGTCTAATTGGCCCTAACGGCTCTGGCAAGACCACGATGCTAAACCTGATCTCAGGCACGCTTCGACCGACGTCAGGTGAAATCAGGCTCGCTGGCTCGCAGATTTCGGGCCTTGCTCCGGAGAGGATTGCAAAGGAAGGCATCGCGCGAACGTTCCAGCTCGTTCGAGTACTTTCCTCCATGACTGCGATCGAGAATGTTATTGCGGGCGCCGCTTTCGTCCGCGACCCCGCGTGGGGGGCGCCGGCGCATACGCTTGCAAGCGCGCTACTCGACCGGGTCGGCTTGGCGGGGCGTGAGAACGTGCCAGCCTCGACCATGACATATATGGATCAGAAGCGAGTAGAACTGGCACGCGCTCTCGCCGCGAACCCACGGCTTCTGCTGCTCGACGAATGGCTTGCGGGCCTCAACCCGTCCGAACTTCTCATTGGCATCGATCTCATCCGCGAGATAAGTCGCGAAGGACGGACCATCATCATGGTCGAGCATGTGATGGACGCGATCCGCAAGCTCTGTAGCCGCTGTGTGGTCATGAGTTCTGGCATCAAGATTGCCGACGGCGCCACCTTGAGCGTATTGGCCGATCCGGAGGTTATCCGAGCATATCTTGGAGATGACGATGCTTGAAGTCAGCAAGCTCAGCGTCCGATACGGCAGGCATGCCGCGCTGCAGGGGGTGTCGTTGCGCGTGAAGACGGGCGAGATCGCCGTCATGCTCGGAGCGAACGGCGCGGGAAAGTCGAGCCTGCTCAAGGCGGTTGCTGGCGTCGTGCCATCCGAACCGGGGACCGAGGTCCGCCTGAACGGTCGTGCGATTTCGGGGCTTGAGGCTCATCTCATCGTCGAACAGGGCATCGCGTTTGTCCCGGAAGCCCGCGGTGTATTCGGCGAATTGTCCGTGGAGGAAAATCTCGACCTTGGCGCCTTCGCAAAGCGCGCCCGGGGAACGGAGCAATCGACGCGCGAGTTCACCTATGATCTGTTTCCACGCCTTGCGGAGCGTAGACGCCAACAGGTTCGCACAATGTCCGGCGGCGAACAACAGATGGTTGCCATCAGCCGCGCTCTCATGTCCAGGCCCGATATCCTGATGCTGGATGAGCCGTCGCTCGGGCTTTCGCCCCTGCTGTCGAAGGAGCTTTTCCGCTCGCTGAAGACAATTGCCAAGAGTGGAGTGGGAATCCTATTGGTCGAGCAGAACGCCAGACTCAGCTTGAGAATTGCTGACCGCGGCTATCTGATCGAGAATGGAGCTATCGCTGGCGAAGACATTGCTGACAACCTACGCAACAATCCGGCTGTCATATCGGCGTATCTCGGCGGATCCGCGGATAACGCTCGGCTAGACATTGAGGCGGATGTTGATGTCGCTCAAGTCGGTTCGCCTTCGTTTAGAGCTGTCGATCAATGTCGGTGACGAACATGATGACGCCAAAGTGCACAGACGCTCCGCCATGCGCGATTGCCGACTGCACCGAGTGGTTACCAGCGCGGAGGGATGTCCCATTGCAGAGTCTACGACGGTGGTCGTGTGCTGGAGGTTCGCGCACAGTAGCGCGGTGCGCTGGAATGGCGCAGCCGCTCATTCGCACGCACCGAATTCGCGGGACGCGAACGCTTAACCTCGATCGCCTCAATGGGAGGAACGTGAAGACGATTGAGGACGTTTCGATTCACGAAGCGATTTTGTTCGCTTCTTCAAGAACCAAACAGGGGGGACAAATATGAGCAAACGTGGTGAAACGATTTGCACCGTGCTGGGACCTATCGCGTTCGTGTTTTTCGGGATCGGGTTTTTGCCTCTCGCGCACTTCCTGCCGCCTCCGGATCCCTCGTCCTCGGCGGCCGAGATCGCAGCTATCTACCAAGGCAACACCATTGGCATCCGCCTCGGCACAGCATTGGTAATGGTCGGTGCCTCCTTGTTCGCGCCCTTCTTTGCCATGATTACGGTGATCATGAAGAGGATCGAAGGCCCGCGCGCTCCCTATGCCTGGACGCAAGCGATCTCCGCAACGATCGTGGTTTCGTGTTTCTTTCTAGCGCCGATGTTTATGACAATGACGGCGTTCCGGCCGGAACGGGCACCCGAGCTGACGCAGCTCATGAACGACATGTCCTGGATCTTAATGGTGACCCCCGGCGCTCCCGGCACTGTTCAGACTATCGCCATTGGCTTTGCAATATTGCAAGACAGGAGGACCGTGCCGCTTCTACCGCGCTGGTTTGGGTATCTCAGTCTGTTCGCCGCGGTGCTGTATCTGCCAGCAGATCTGGCGATCATGTTCAAAACGGGTCCCTTTGCCTGGAATGGTCTCTTTGCCTTCTGGCTTCCCTTCGTCATAGGCGGAATGTGGTCCAACTTGATTTGCTACCTGATGCTCAAGGCAAACGCACGTACCGACTGACAGAGCTTCACAAGACTGGTCCCGTTTATATGGCAGATTACGCGAGTGAAGCGACCCGTGCGCCGGAGGAAGCGTTCCGCCGCCTTCCTGGAGAGGAGGGCATCTGGATACTCGTCTTCGGCGATATGGTCGTATTCGGCCTGCTCTTCCTCACCTTTAGCTTTTACCGGGCGGAGAATGTCGGACTCTACCGGTCCGGCCAGGACTTGCTCAACGAGCAACTGGGCCTCGTCAACACGCTGCTGCTTCTGACCAGTTCCTGGGCCGTGGCTCTTGCGGTCCGCAACGTCCGTCTCGGATTGCGAACGCAAGCATCCACACTGCTAGGGATCGCCGTCGCGCTCGGATGCAGCTTCGTCATGATCAAGATCGCGGAGTACCATGAGAAAATTGCAGCCGGGATCACTCTTCTTACGAATGACTTCTTTTCCTACTACTTCGTCATCACCGGCATTCATCTCACGCATGTGCTTGTTGGAATAGGCGTTCTTATCTTCTTAATCCTGCGCACACGTCGCGCTGCGCTGGTCGTTGACGATGTCCGGGTCTTCGAAAGCGGAGCAATCTTCTGGCATCTCGTCGACTTGCTGTGGCTCGTGATCTTTGCCCTTCTCTACCTGACGAGGTGAGTATGTATATCCGTCTCCGACAGAGAGTTACCGTACTTTGGCTGATTATGCTGATTGCGACGTGCTTCTCATGGGAAGCAGCGGCGGGACTGACATGGTCTCGAGATTTGCGGCTCGGAACGACGGTGGTCATGACCATCGCGTTCGCAAAAGCGCGTTTCATTCTGCTGGACTTCATGGAGTTGCGTACGGCACCTTTGGCGTTACGCATTATGTCTGAGGCCTGGATCGCGCTGGTGTGGGCCGGAATTCTGATGCTCTACGTCTTGGGTGCGCCCTTTTAGGATCAGCGCTCGGTTGATGGTGAATTGCCACCAGAAAGAGGTTATTCGCGCCGTTCAGGCAGAGTCAGGTTGTTCGTGCCAGAGAGGATAGAAGCCCATGCGCATCATAGACGAGAGGACTCTTCCGGCATCAAGACGGCTGAGGCCCTTCTTAGAGGAGAGCCACATGGTGAAATGTGCCGCACCCGCATTGGTGCAGGAGTTGGATCGGCGCCCGGCCGCTTAGCAATTCGACAGTATTGAATCTGGATCGGCAGCATCATCTCACGGTTATTCCGTGGGGTCCCAAGGGTATAGATAGTCATGTGGAATACGTGGGGATGCCCGTGGTGGCCCAGGGATGCGGTGTTAGTTGATGCGCCTCCAAAGAGCGGGTCTGAATTGCTTGAAGGGCACGTTGAAAACAGATCTGCGTCGACGGAAGATGCGACGATCTCGGCGGCAGAACCGTCGCTACGCAGCGTCGAGTTCGGGAGTAGCAATAGCCCCCCTGCAGGGGAGGTTAGGCGTCAATCCGTTACGCTAGTGGTCGTCAGCCGGCGCTAGATTGTACTGATTGCGAGCGCTGTCACGTGGGAAATTTTAGCCCGACACAATTACGCTACGTCATCATTGCAACTGCCAACTCTCAACTCGGCGAAAGTCTCCGTCCGTGAGGAACGCTGTTGCGGACCAGTGGCCCGATGCCTCACCTTGGATGTTGACCGGCTCGGAGCTCACTCTACCGATTCCGCTCGCGCTGCCGCCAACCGCTCACCAACGGCATTGACACCGTGTCTGCCTCGACTAGTGCGTCAGGGTTCTCGGTTGCGGACGCGGTCCTTGTCGGCACTTGGAGGCTTAGGTACTCGGTAGCTGCGCGTCTGTGCACCCGAAAGCCTGAAGCAGATATCTGTTGGTTGAAAAATGCCCGCCAGTCCGCGAAGTGACTGGCGGGCAAGTCAGGGAGGAGACGGCCAAGGGGCGGGAAATGAGATCGCCCTTCGGCTGCCACGCCGGGTCCCTCCGGCGAGGTTCAGACGGTGCGCGAGAGCACCGAACCTAAATTCAAGGCGACGCTATTGTCGATCTGCCACTCCTATTTCCTTACAGTTGAGCGTTGCAACGGTAGTCCGCCGGTGAGGTGGGGCGATCAATTCCGTTCGCGCAAAAAGTAGTCGACAAACGTTTTTATCGTACATATACTAGTTTCGTACAAAGGTCTAGTATGGAGCCGGCCAATGGGACTGCTATCGTCAAGGTCGGCATTCATACGAACTCGACCTTCCTAAAAGGACGAGTAGAGACAATCCTCACATCTCCAGTGGCTTAGGGACTAAGAAATCTTCGGCATGCCCGCCGGAGGTTTCTGCGTCGCGGTTTGACCAGCAACTAACGAGATAAGCGAGTAAATTTGATGGAGCTCTTGCACCTCGTCGAACGAAACACTCGTCATGAGTCCATGGGGCAGAACCGATTACTCGCGCTGGCGTTGACGGCCTTCGTGGTTGCTGCCCTGGGGGCGACCGATACTCAAGCCGGCTCTCAGACCTCCGCCACAGTTAGCCCTGAAGCGGTTCAGAGCGGCGTCTATGCGCTTGAGCCGGTTCACACACAAATCGTGTTTAGCGTCCTTCATCTGGGTTTTACGAACTACTACGGCGTTTTCTCCAGGGCCTCTGGCGAACTGAAGCTCAATCCCGCGTCACTCGCTGCAACGTCTTTGAGTGTAACGGTTCCAACCGACAGCGTGATGACCACAAGCGCCGACCTGAACGATAAACTCAAAGGTGACCAGTGGTTCGATGTGGACAAATACCCGACGATGCAATTTCGGTCGTCTAGGGTCACGCAAACCGGCGAGAAGACCGCCACTGTGGAGGGCGAACTAACGTTTCACGGCGTTACCCGACCGATGGTACTTTCAGCCACTTTCATCGGGGCCGGCACCAATCCGATCGACAAAAGCTACGCTTTAGGTTTTTCGGCCACCGGGGTGGTCAAGCGCAGCGAATATGGAGTGAAGACGTATGCTCCGCTCATTGGTGACGACGTAGAGCTCACGATCAATGCCGCCTTCAGTAAGCAGCAATAACCCAGTCTGGTGATCTCGTCGTGTCGCGGTGGCGCGTTTCACTATCTAGGCAAACCTCACCGTCATCCCGCTACACTGCGGTTGCGATCCTTCTTCACTGGACGATCGCCGTCCTGATTGTAGCGAATCTTTATCTTGGGTGGCGTATGGGTACCCTAAAGGGGCTGGCACAGTTCGAGATGTTTCAGTTGCATAAATCGATCGGGATCAGCGTATTGGTGTTGAGCATATTGCGTCTGATCTGGCGATGTCTCAATCCGCCGCCGCAGCAGCACGTCGCATTGAAGGGGTGGCAGAGGGTGGTCGCGCTCGCAGTGCACTGGGGATTTTATGCCATTATGATTGGGATGCCGATCAGTGGTTGGATCGTAGTATCTACGAGTCCCCTGAACATCCCAACGGTGCTTTTTCACGTTGCGCCGTGGCCGCATTTCCCGGGTGTTCACGGCCTTGCGAACCCGCTTAGGGAGTCGATCAACTACGCGTTCGGTTCAACCCATATGTTTCTCGCGTTCGGCACGCTCGTCCTACTGCTTTTACATCTAGGTGCGGTGATTAAGCATCATTTCCTGGATCGTGATCCCATCCTACGACGAATGTTACCTGTAGGCCGATGGACTGCGTCGGTGGAGCTCTAAGCATGCGCTTGCTCATCCTCATCGTGGCCTTTGCGTTTGCTACCGCTGCTGCTGCAGCTGACACGACTCCTGTATGGATCATAGATAAGGCGGACTCGAAGCTTGGCTTTACCGGCAGCATGAACGGCCAAACCTTCAACGGGGAGTTCAGCCGTTGGGATGCTCAAATCGCGTTCGATCCAGACAATCTCGCGGGCTCACACGTTCTCGCGACCATCGACACGAGTTCAGTCGAGACCGACGATGAAGCTCGTGACGAGGCGTTGCCTAGTAGCGATTGGTTTTCGGTCACGTCCTTTCCAAAAGCGGCGTTCGTAAGTCGAAGGATCAGCGCCACGGGCACGGGGCATTTTGTTGCCGACGGCGACTTGACGATCCGCGGTGTGACGCATCCCGTCAGCCTTCCCTTTGATCTCGTCATCACCGGCGATACAGCCAAGATGAGTGGCTCAGTCTCGATTGACCGGACCACCTTTGGAGTCGGACAGGGACAGTGGAAGACGGCTGACGCTGTCGCTCTGGAAGTGACTATAAAAGTGCAGATTGCGGCCAGACGAAAGCCGTAGGTCCGCTGGCTCCCATGATCGGCGCGGCCTCGCAGGCCAAGCCCTGAACTGCACACGAAAGGGGGAGCGCGGCTTCTGCCAGTGGAGCGAGCCTATCTTATGGAGCAAAGGCTGCCGTCAGCACCGAAGTCCCGCGGCGATTGAGTCTGGTATATAGATGATATCATGTCACCATTTAATTTACCCGGTAATCGATGGCCCTCAATTCTCTCGATTCTGGCGACACCGAGGCTATTGCTGACAAAAGCGGCGCTCGAAGACATAATTTGCGCCCTCGAAAGGGTTGCTTCTATCGCGTCGAGTTCTTTTAAGAACCGCTTTCGGGCCAGACCGCCCAGAACACCGTCTCCAAGGCCTGGTGTCATCCATCTCCCTTCTATTTCAAAGAACACGTTACCTGCAGCTGCGCAGGCAACATTCCCAGCCGTATTGAGCATAATCGCGTCATCCGCATTGCGGGTGAGCGCCTCGCGGCGAGCAAGTATGTTGTCACCGTAGCTCAATGACTTTATTCGCGACAAAGGCGAGTGTTCGTTGCGCCGTGTCAGCGCAGATACTACGACAGCCTGATCTGAGACTTCTTCAGTTGGAGCGATCGTCAAAAGACAAGTTGGGGATGATGATTGCGCGCGAGGCCAGAGGCCTCTCGCAAACGTCGGCCCGCGGGTCACCGTCAGGCGTATCGCACAACGCGAGGCCGGTGGCGAGCGAAGCAAATCTGTGATTGCCTTGCTTAGGATGCCTTCATTGTAAGGGATCTCGATGCTCATTTGGTTGGCGCTCGCCTTCAGCCGCTCAAAATGATCTGAGGCCCAGAGAGCGTCTGTACCGACGCAGAGTATAGTTTCGAAGACTCCGTCCGCGAGTGTGACGCCTCGATCAGTCGTCGAGAGCCGAGCTTCGCTTTGATCTATAAGGTCACCGTTGAGCCAGACCAGAGTCATTATGTCCTCACAGGCCTATCGAAGCGTCGGAGAGCGCTTCGGCGCCCGACAAGCGAAAGCTTCGCGTGTCAAATCGACCGGTACTCGCGATCACGATCGATTTGATCATGGCTTCGGCCTTGAGCAACATCTCCTCAAATTCGTCCTCCGGCGTGGACGCCGTCACTATACCACCACCGACTCCGATGGAGAGTCGCCCCTGTTGGGCGACGATCGTTCGTATCACAATGTTCAGGTCTGCCGCTCCATCGTCGCCGAGCCAACCTATCGAACCGGAGTAAACGCCCCGCGGCCGCCGCTCGAACTCGTCGATAATCGCCAGAGTACGATGTTTGGGAGCTCCGGTCATCGAGCCTCCAGGAAAAGCCTGTCGAATTGCGCTTATTGCGGTCTGTCCTGGTCGCAGCCGCCCCCGCACCGTACTGACTAGCTGATGAACTGTCTTGTAGGACTCGATCTCGAACAATTTCGGGACCTTTACGCTTCCTGGTGCGCAGACTCGAGAGAGGTCGTTGCGCAGTAAGTCAACAATCATCACGTTTTCAGCACGGTCCTTCTCGCTTGTTCTTAGCTTTTCAGCGAGCACGCTGTCGTCCTTCGAGTTGCGGCCGCGTCGGATTGTCCCCTTGATTGGCTTCGTCTCGACGGACCCGTCGGCAGAAATCGAGAGGAAGCGCTCGGGCGAGGCACTTAAGATGGCTCCGCCGGGCCATTTTATGAAGGCAGAGTATGGAGCGGGATTCACTTTTCGCATGACGCCATAGAGCGCCAGAGGATCGAGAGCCGATGAGCAAGTGATTTCATTGGTCAAGCAAATCTGGTAACTCTCGCCTTGAGCAATTAGCTCGAGGCAGTGCCTGACGTCCGACAGGTAGGTTGATTTGTCGCGATCAAGATGAAAGTCGACGAAGCCGACCGTTGGATCCGGTACCTTTGGTCGTTGGTTGCTATCTGTCGCCTCGATCGCGGCCGCCGTGGCGTCAAGCCACTCATGCGCGCGATTGGTATTGGCTGAATCTTCGACCGCCACCAGATATGTCTTCTGTCCAACGTGATCGATCGCGATGAAACGATCGGAATAGATGAGCATCGCGTCGGGGGTGGCTGCGTGATATCTGATCGATGATCCGCAATCATGCCTGAGCTCATAACCAAACCAACCGACATACCCGCCCACGAAGGGGCACGGAGGCGCCTCTGAACGGCTCGGCATCGACCGCTCCAAATAGTCTAAGATTCGAATGTTTTCGATGGAAACTGTTCCGTTGCGCAGAATTCGAAGGTAGCCATCTAGGCAATCGTATTCCAGGCAGGCCGCATGCGGTCCCGATGCGTCGCCAAGGTAGGACCAGCGAGTCCGGTCTGCCTCCGTCGAATTGCTGTCCAGCCAGAACGCGTGCGGAGAGGCGCCGAAAAGCGAATGAAATATCGTTTCTGCTTCAACCTCACGCGATATCTCGCGCCAGTATGTGCGACGGCTCGTTAAGTCGGGTGCCGGAGGTGGATCCAATGCCGGGCGACTGCTAGCAGATCCGCTCTGCTGACTGCATTTGAGCTCCGCCAGTTGACAGAAATTTTCTAGAAGCTTTTGTCCATGATCGGTGATGATTGATTCTGGGTGAAATTGAACGCCCCACTGATTTCGGTGCATGTGTGCAAGTGCCATCACAGTGCCGTCCGCAGCCCAAGCTGTGGCCTTCAAACACGGTGGCAGTGGACGGCGAGCCATCAGAGAGTGATAGCGTGCAACCCTGAGCGGAGAAGGAATGCCTTCAAAGAGACCTTCACCAGTGTGTAGGACCAGGGATGTTCGGCCGTGCATGGGAACCGGAGCAGGGACGACGGAACCTCCAGCCAGCGCCACAATTCCTTGATGGCCCAGGCACACGCCGAGCAACGGCACAGTTGAGTGTTCGATAGCATCCTTGCAGAGGCCAAAATCTTTCGACCGATCTGGCCGGCCTGGACCCGGAGACAATACGATTGCATCGAAACGGTTGTGCTTCAGCTCGTCCCAACTTAGTTCATCATTCCGAACCACCAGCGGCTCTTCTTGGGTGATTGCGGTCAGAAGATGGACCAAATTGTAAGTGAAGGAGTCATAGTTGTCGATGACGAGTAGTCTCATGACTACATCCTTCCAAGTGTTGGCCACTCACACGCAAGTTGCGAGGTGCCTCTCATGACCACAGTGGGGCAGAGAGTCTGTCCTGCCGAGGCGATAGATGACGTTGCAGTGCAATCCTGGCCTGTACCTTGCACCGAAGCGGATGCGATAGAAGCGATCTATGGCTGGACAGCCACCTAAAGAGAGCCGGGCAGGCCCCCGATGAAATCGATGCGAACCGTTCTTCGAGAGGAGGATGTTAAACCCCGGGTCTCTCCAGTCCCGCGATAGCGCAGGCCGCGCGCAATGTATTCACTAGCAGGCAAGCCACCGTCATCTGTCCAACGCCGCCTGGCACTGGCGTGATCCCGCCCGCAACCTCAAGCGCTTCGGCGAATGCGACATCGCCGACAAGCTTCGTCTTTCCGTCGCCGGCAGGCATTCTGTTGATGCCGACGTCGATCACCGTAGCGCCAGGCTTGATCCAGCTACCCCGCACCATCTCGGGCTTGCCGACCGCGGCAAAGACCAGATCAGCGCGCGCTGTAAGTTGCGCCAAGTCACGCGAGCGCGAATGCGCAATGGTCACGGTTGCGTTTTCGTTGAGAAGCAACTGTACAAGGGGACGGCCGACGAGATTTGAGCGGCCGATCACGATTGCATTCATACCTTCGAGGGAGGCATGCACGCTCTTGCTCAAGATGATGCATCCGAGCGGCGTACACGGCGATAGCGCGGCAAAACCGCCGGCAAGGCGGCCAGCATTGTTTGGGTGCAGGCCGTCGACATCTTTGGCTGGATCGATGGCGTTGATGATGGCCTCGCTCCCGATCGATTTCGGCAGCGGCAGCTGCACCAGGATGCCGTGAACCGTGGGATCGCGGTTGAGGGCTCCAATCAGCGACAGCAGCGCTTCTTGCGAGATATCCGCGGGCAATTTGTGCTCGAACGAAGTCATGCCCACTTCCTGGGCTTGTTTGTGTTTGGAGCGCACATAGACTTCGCTGGCCGGATCGTTGCCGACTAACACGACGGCAAGGCCCGGCACCAGGCTGTGATTGCGTTTGATCCGGGCAACCTCCTCTGCCACTCGGGCGCGAAGCTCAGATGCAATGGCTTTGCCATCGATGATTTTCGCCGTCATGTGATCCCTCTTTGTGGTCGTCTCGTGCGGGCACTCGGCGAGCCGCGTGAAGATCCCGGTGCTGGCGTCAAGCGCTGGCATAGCGCCGTCGCCGCGCAGAGACTTCGCTCCCTTTGGCGACCGTGCGCCGGCAGCACCAACATATGGTGAGAATGAAAATGTTGCTGAACGGTGTTATCCGCTAGACTGCATACCGGCGCTCGGATTCCGGACGTAAGCGAAGGCCGATGCGCTCGGCTCGCTAGAGTTTCGCCCCGTTTAGCCACGCGGCACCGCGGCTATAGAGTTGGTCTACCTCCGGCCCTTTAAGGCCCGGCATATCCGATTTTACCGTGTAGCCAATCCGCGTCTGCATATAAGCGAGGTGGCGGTAGCCTTCGGGGAAGCGAGCTAACAAGCCAGGGTCGAGTTCTAACCTCGCCGCTGGGGAAACCGGGTCGATCCTATCTTTCTCGTAGATCGGCTGCCTATGCACGAGGCCCCAACGATCATTCCTCTTTTCCCAGAAATCGTAGAAGCGGCCGGTACAGACAACATCACACGTGACACCGTCGACATCGCCACGCTGGGAGATCGTCATCTTGGTTTGGGAAATCGCACGGGTTGTATCGACCTCAATCGAGCTCCCGCCGAGAAAATGCAGGATGCTAACGCCGCGCGCCCAGCCTTCCTGGCTGACCCGAATGAACTCGTCCGCACTTCCTTGAAACCAAGTTGCCATCATGCGCCCGTCAGAATGCCACACCTGACGGAAGCGCTCCCAATGGCCTGCATCGCGCCAGACTACCCAGTTTTCGAGCAGATCCCGGATTTGTTGGCGGTCTGCCACCTGTTGGTCTGATGTCGCCATAGCAGATCACCCCCAGTTCATGTATAAGAACAAGTTCGTTTATATGAACTATTGTGGGCTATGTCAACTCAGCGCGTGTTCTGCTCACTTTTTCGGCGGACGACTCAGGAGCAGTTGCCGTAACAGATGATCGCGAGTTTTAACCAACGCATGCTCGGCCTTTCGTTGCATCTCCGAGTTGAAGCGGGATGCTGGAATTGCGACGCTGATTGCTCCCAGGGGTTCCCCTGCGGGGTCGAGGACCGGAACTCCTATGCCAACAATCCCCGGAGTCCACTCCTCAAGAGAATAAGCAAAGCCTTTGACGCGGATTTTTTCGATCTCCTGACGCAAAACCTTGATCGAATGGATAGTCTTCGACGTCGCCCGCTGGAAATGAACGCGAGCGAGATATTCGTTCTGAAAATCGCTCGGCATGTGCGCCAGGATAGCCTTGCCGCCTGAGGTTGCATAGAGAGGAGCCAGATCACCTAAGCGCATATGAGTGACCAATCTATGAGGTCCTAGAACTGTGGCCGCCACCTCGGCTACGTCGCCTCTAAGAACATTTAGCGCGCTGCTTTCGCCCGTCTCATCTGTTAGTTCAGAGAGGAATGCTTGGGACTGGCCCGCTAAGTCCCGAATTCGCCCCGCACTCTGCGCGAGCCGGACCAGCGCCTCGCCAAGGCGGTATCCACGGCCGCCCGCCGCAACCTCAACATAGCCTCGCACAGTCAGAGTTTTCAGCAACTGAGAAAGGCTGCTTTTAGGGATCTGCAGCACGTCGGCGATTTCGGTATGCGAGATCTCACGGCCCGCATGCGCCAACAACTCGAAAAGGTCGAGCACACGATCAGCAGACTTCACTGCCGCCAGCCCAGCTTCACTCATGGACTACACCTCCGTTCGCTTTGCCGAGAACCGTATCTCTGATTGGGATGGCGATTTTTGTCGCGATTGCCTTTATGCTCTTTGTGACGCCCGGACATGCCTCGTCAAGCGATAGCGGCTCGATGATTTACGCATCCTCGGCGAAGATCGTTCGAAGCCGTTGTGAGATCTCCCTGTCGATTCTCGAAGTCCGGCTTCACACCAACATTGCCGCTTGGTGATCATTCATGACATGCCGAACAGAAGTTGCGCCCGCATAAATTCGGGGTCGCAACCACGCCGAACTCTCTGGGACTACCCGCGGCGGAGGACCTTTCTAGGTTGAAAATGGCAGCAAGATTAAACAGTTAGGTCGCCAATTCGCCAGACATGTCAGCCGGGCACTGGATACTCGGTCGGGTGCTCCGTGATGCCGAGCAGGAGAATTTCGGCACGAACATTGACATCATTGGCCAGATTTACGCCAAGCGGCTACCGTAGAGAGGATCGGTGAAATGACCGAAGCTGAGGCCGAAGCGAATTGAACAAGGACGACTCTTTGTCGCGTCTACGCCCGGCCAGGCGGCTTTTCGCAAATTATTTCGTCCAGATCGGGCGCGCCTTGGCCTCGAATGATGCCTCTAGTGCGTCAAGCGTCCTCGTATTGCGAGCCCATGCAGAATCGAACGCAAAGCGGACATCGGGCAAAATAGGGCTTCGCGGGAATAGCACCTCTGAACGTGCTCATCGAGGCGCCGGTGTGCTGAGATCTGCCACTTCGCCCCCTGCCGGCCTACCCAACTGAGCATATCTCGCTTAGATCAGCCGCATGTATGGGCGCTCCTTCGAGGATCCTGATTAATCTCTTGATCCCCATCTGCTGAGTGCGACTGCAGGATACGCGGTAGCAGCCCCCCAGAGCGCAGAATCTCACATTCGAGCTTGGTTTCCGTCGCAGCAATAGTGACGAACCGGTCGATCTCGGCTCCATCGCGATATATGCGAACATTGATTGGCGCGCGCGGCTTGAGAGCTGCGACGGGCGCGTCAATCTCCAATCTATCGTCCGCTCTCAATCCCAACATCTGTGGACGCCGATCGCGTGGCAACCGGAGCGGAAGGATGCCCATGCCAATCAAATTGGAGCGGTGGATGCGCTCGAAACTCAGTGCAAGAACAGCACGGATGCCTAGCAAGGCGACACCTTTCGCCGCCCAGTCCCGCGACGAACCCATGCCGTAGCGCTCTCCGGCCACGATAATCACTGGGCGCTGCTGCTTTTCATATTGCTCGGCGGCACACCGGAGCGACAGCCGCTCACCGGAGCCCGCGAGAATCGTTTGGCCCGGCGACAGGTCGGAGCCGAGCAGGTTGCACACACTCTTGTTTGTGAAGAGTCCCCGCAGCATCACCTCCCAATTCCCGCGGCGGGAAGCAAAGACGTTCAGATCGTGCGGATCTTCACCGCGTGCGGTCAGGTACTCCGCAGCGTCGCTTCTAGCGGGGATCGCGCCGGCAGGCGAGATGTGGTCCGTCGTGATGTCGTCGCCAAGCACCAACAGGGGCGTCGCAGAGTATTGTCCGAGGCGCGTGCCGCCGCCAAAACCAGCAAAAGGCGGTCGGCGGATATAAGTGGAGGATTCGTCCCACGGAAACAAGGGCGTGCTTGGGGCCTCGAGCGCTTTCCAGTCGACACTTGCTTCCGCGGCGTTGTACGCACGGCTGTAGTCGCTTGTTTCACGCGCCAACGTCAGAGCCGCATCGATCTCGCTGCCGGTTGGCCATAGATCGGCAAGGTGCACCTCCGCGCCGGCCGAATTGCGCGCGATCGGATCCCGCAAAACGTCCCGTGCGACATCTCCGAGGAGCGCGAAGGCAACGACGAGCGGAGGTGACGCGAGAAATGCAAGCTCTATCTGCGCATGTACGCGGCCAGGGAAATTGCGATTGCCCGAGAGCACGGCAACGGGCGTCATCTGCTTTGCGGCAATTGCGCTTGCCATGCGCGGGGCAAGTGGTCCGGAATTGCCGATGCAGGTCGTGCAGCCATAGCCGACGATGCCGAAACCGAGCGCCTCAAGGTCATCCAGCAGGCCAGAGCGGCGCAGATAGCGCTCCGCAGTCGGAGAGCCTGGAGCGAGCGAGGTTTTCACCCAGCCAGGGGGCTTCAGCCCGAGTTGGCGCGCCTTTCGGGCGACGAGACCCGCTGCGATCAGAAGCCGCGGGTCTGACGTGTTGGTGCAACTCGTCACCGCGGCGATAGCGACAGCCCCTTCCGTCGGCGGATCGTCGCGATGCGCAGGTGCGCTAGCGGCGGCTTGTCCGAGCGAAAGTGCCTCTGCAGTCTTGCCGGCACCGATACGGTCCTGCGGCCGGCGAGGGCCTGCTAGGCTGACCTCCACCTCGTCGAGATCGATGTCAACCGTTTCGGTGTAGCAGGGTATGGCATCCGGATCGAACCAAAGCTTTTGGCGTCGGGCATAGGCTTCGACGAGCGCAATCTGCTCGCGCGAGCGGCCGGTCTGTCCGAGGTAGTCGAGTGTCCGGCCATCGATCGGGAAGTAGCCGGTGTTGCCGCCGAACTCAGGCGTCATGTTCGCTACGACAGCCCGGTCGCCGGCTGAGAGCGTTGAAATGCCGGGCCCGAAAAATTCGACGAAGCGATCTGCGAGATCAATCCGACGTAAGCGTTCCGTCACGGTCAGCGCGAGATCGGTTGCGAGGACACCCTCACGCAGCCGGCCCGTCAGGCGGACGCCGACCACGTCGGGCACCCGCATCGTCACCGGCATGCCGAACATCACGCTTTCGGCTTCGATTCCGCCCACCCCCCAAGCGAGCACACCGATCCCATTGATCATAGGAGTGTGGCTGTCCGTGCCGATTAACGTATCGGGAATGGCCCATCTCTCGCCATCTCGATTTGATGTTGTAACGACGGTGGCCAGCCGCTCGAGGTTCAGCGTGTGCATGATGCCGGTTCCGGGCGGATGCACGCGCACGCAGTCGAGGGCCAGGCTGGCCCACTTCATGAATCGATAGCGCTCGCCGTTGCGCGCGAACTCATGAGCCATGTTTCGAGACATTGCGTCCGGCTGCGCAAACACGTCGACACCCAGGGAATGGTCGGTTGAGACGTCAACCGGGAGCACCGGATTTAGGCGGTTGGGATCACCCCCGGCTTCAGAGAGCGATGCGCGTAGACCCGCAATGTCGACCAGAGCCGGTCCGCAGGTCGTGTCGTGCATGAGAACACGGGCGGGCTGGAAGGCAATTTCGCTTTCGCTGCGCCCATCCGCGAGCCAGCCGAGAATCGCTGCAACCGATGCATCCCGGTCCGGCCCGCCCGTGCGCAGCACGTTTTCGAGCAGAATGCGGTGGATTACGGGCAGGCGTGGGAGGTTCTCACCCGACACCGCCGCGATGTCGGCGATGCGAAATTTCTGCGATCCGCAGTTAAGCGTTGCGAGGTCAGTCATTCTGAGGCCCTGTCTATCCACTTAGGCGTGTTGCTCGGCAGGCTGCGTCTGCGCTTCACTGGTGTTTTCCATTCGCGCAAACCAAGTCATCAGAAACGACACCAACAGCAGTCCACTGAGGAATAGCAGCCCGCCATAGGCGCTGCCGGTCCAATCCTTGATGGCGCCGATGGCGTAGGGGCCCGCGAAGCCGCCGAGATTGCCGATCGAGTTGATCGCCGCGATCGACACCGCGGCCGTCGAGCGCGTCAGGAACAACCCGGGCAGCGACCAGAACGGCGACTTGAAGGCGTAGATACCCGCGAGCGACAGCGAGATCAGCGTCATGGCGACGGCGGGGTGAACCACCAGCCCCGTGAGCGCGAGCGCGGCAGCGCCCCAGAGCAGCGGTATTGCCGAATGCTTCTGCCGTTCACCGGTGCGATCGGAGTTGCGCGACCACAGCACCATGACCACGGTGGCGAAGGCGTAAGGCAGCACGGCAATGAGCCCGACCTCGAAATTCGTCAGCGACGACGACAGGCCCTTGATGATCTGCGGCATCCACATTCCGATGCCGAGATTGCCGACCTGGTAGATGAAATAGATCACCGACAGGAACAGCACTTTCGGGTTGGTGATGGCGCCGACGATTCCGAGATGCTGGACGTTGTGCCGGCCCGCCTGGTCCTTGCGCAGCTCGTCTGTCAGCCAGTCGCGCTCCTGCGGCGTCAGCCACTTCGCCTGCTCGGGGCGATCGGTCATGATGAAATAATTGAGGACACCGGCGATGATTGCCGGGCCGCCCTCGAGCAGCAGCATCCAGCGCCAGCCGGTCAGGCCCATGCCGCCGACATGGTCCATGATCCAGGTGCTCAGGGGCGCGCCGATCAGGTAGGAGACCGGAATGGCGGCGGTGAACAGCGCGACGGTCGTGGCCTGCTCCTTGGCGCGGAACCAGTAGGTCAGATAGATGATGATGCCCGGAAAGAAGCCCGCTTCGGCGACGCCGAGCAGGAAGCGGAGGATGTAGAGCTGCATCGCGCTCTGCACGAAAGCGGTTGCAGTGGCAACGATGCCCCAGCTGATCAGGATTCGCGAGATCCAGATGCGCGCGCCGTATTTGTTGAGCGCGACGTTACTCGGCACCTCGAACAGGAAATAGCCGATGAAGAAGATGCCGGCGGCAAAGCCGAAGGCCTCGCTCGACAACGCGAGCTCCTTGTTCATCTGAAGCGCCGCATAGCCGATATTGGCGCGGTCGAGATAGGAGATGACGTAGAGGCCGAAGCAATAGGGCACGATGCGCCAAAGCACCTTGCGCATGGTGGATTGCTCGATGGTCGCTGTGGTGGCGGACATTGGCGCGTTCCCTGGCTGCGTTTCTGGGGCTTTTCGGGCAACGCCAACCTGCCCCGCAGGCGGCGCCTTGCCGGCATTAATGCATTTTATAATATAAAATGCAATAGCGGCTGAATCAGACCTTGGGGACCTTGATCAGGCCGGCGCCCTCGATGTGGACGCGGAGGAAGTCGGAGGCCTCCTGCCGCAGGCCTTTTTCCAGCAAAGTCAGGATGTTGATGTGCTCGCGGCACTGGATCGGAAGGCGGCTGCGGTCCACCGTGATGCGGTACTCCACCAGCCGGCGCAGCCGGTTCACGCGCTTGACTGCGTCCAGAAAGAACGGATTGCGCGCGCAACCGACCAGCATCTCGTGGAACTCGGCGTTGGCGGCAAATATCTCTGAGCGCGATGCACGCTTATAGGCGCCATCGAGCAGCCACTGCTGCTGCTCCCGCGCGGCCGCGAAGGCCGCGCGATCGATCTCGAAGCTCGGCAGCAGCAAGGCCTGCGGCTCGAGCGCCACGCGCAACTGATAGCCTTGCTGGTAGCTCTCGCGCGACGTGAGGAGCGGGCCGAATGCCCAGCCGTTGCCGGGCAGGCGCTCGATCCAGCCTTCGTCGGCTATTTTAGTGAGGATCTTCAAGAGGCGCGTCCGCGAGAGACCATAGCGGCGCATCAGCTCGTTCTCGCTCACCTTGTCCGGCAGTTTTCCATTCAAGCGGTCCGCTGCGATGGCAAAGTACCATTCGTCCTCGTGTTCTGGGCCGGCGTCCTCCGCCTCCGGAGTATTGGGAAGCTCAGCGGCACTCCTGATCAAGAAGAAGCCACGATTGGGCTCGGAGCGGACGATCTTCATGTCTTCGAGGATCTGGAGCGCCGCGTTGATCGGCGCGCGCGAGACCCTGAGCGCATCTGCCAGTGTCTGGCTCGGCAGATGCTGCTCTGCCTGCAAGCCATTGGCGCGGATGTAGTCGAGGATCCGCGCAGTCATCTGGGTGGCAAGGTTGGGGCGGGGCATGCGAACGACTCAAGATGGGACAGAAGCATTGATCTTTGGCCGACCAGCCGAACCGGCACAAGCCAGGTGAAGTCCGTTGTGCTTGCTCCATAATTGTGTTTTAAGAGATAAAAAACAATATAGGGAGAGATTTCATGCCGCCAATGAAACTGCCGACCGGAATGTCCCGGCGCAGGCTGGCACATCTTGTGATCGGCGGTGCGTTCGCGGCCACCACGCCGAAATCGCGCGCGCAGGCGCGCCAAGCATCAGGGGAGCAGACCATGCCGGAGGAATCCGCCTCGTGCGTCTATGTCGGCGCGCGCACCACCAAAGAACGCAATGCACGCGGCGA
>Ga0209758_1000615_pt1 | contig 55034 bp, 48 predicted proteins | sample AraplaMF_Col_mMF_FD_184258 | JGI IMG/M metagenome (GOLD analysis project Ga0209758, IMG submission 184258) | Arabidopsis root microbial communities from the University of North Carolina, USA - plate scrape MF_Col_mMF (SPAdes) (version 2) | ecosystem: Host-associated > Plants > Roots > Endosphere... | reverse complement strand
AATCACGCTGAATGGTGAAGCCTATTTAAAGGTGGCAAAAGACAGCAAAAGACCTTTTATCGTCCATACACCTGAAGGCACCGTCCGGGTGCTTGGCACTTCGTTCAATGTTAATTCTTATGAACCGGGGATTGTTAAAGTAGCCCTTATCGAAGGATCCGTGCATTTTGAAAACAGCCAGCATGCAATGACCATTAAACCCGGAACCGAACTGGTAAGCGACGAAGGAGGCGACCTTAAAACCCATCCGTTTAAAAGTGACGTGGTCCTCGGATGGCGCGAAGGAACCTACTATTTCAATGATGCAACCATGTCGGACATCATGACCGTCCTTCCCCGCTGGTTTGGCATCGAAGTGAAGATTGAAAATACCCAGCTCAGGACTGAACTGTTTACCGGCATTATGGAACGCAATAAACCGGTAAGTGTTTTCCTGGATAACCTGAAATCAACAATGCATTTTCAATACTCCTTCGACAAAGATGGTGTATTACATATAAAGTAATTTAAGACTTTTAGTTGTGTGTTCTTTAATCATTCATTTTTCACCAATAGTTAGCTCCAGGGCCGCTTTTTAGTGGCTCTTTTTTGGTTTCCAAATGCCGATTGCTAAAAACATTTAATACACATTAATATCGAATTGCCCATAATGCAGCCCGTGAGTATCCTGAATTTTTTAACATGAAAGTATAAGTGTACCAAATGTATCTTCTTCTTACAGAAACCCTCGGTCTGGCCGGCGTTATTCAGATGCTCTGCCCCTGGCTCTTATCCATTCTCAGCACCGCAATCATTCTAGCGATTAAGTCCAGGAGGAATAATGACCATGCGGAACTCAAATTTAAATTGCAAAAAGAAAATGACTATGGCAACGAATTCTTAAAGGTCCGGCTGAAACATTCTGCAAGGCAGACCGAAATGTCCCTTGACCTTTTTAATGAATTACTGATTTTTATACAAATGGTAAGGGAAAAACTAAAACCCATCGTGACCGAAGTTCGCGATGATCATGTTAAACTGTTGGAAGACCCAGACATTGGACGGATTCTCCTACACATACAGCAGCTTTACTGGAACCACCAGACGATTTTCACCGAAGAGGACCGGATACATGTCCATAATTTAAAAAACAAGTGCAAGGACTTAAGTGGCTGGTATGCTCTTGTCCCTCACATAACGGAGTCGACATTGCCCTATTACTTTGAAAAAATGTTCAACCTGTACCAGGATCTCACAAGTCTTCAAATCTACATAAGGAATTCGGCGGTCAGACAGATGGAGGAATATCAAAAATTCCTGGCTTATGATAGTGTCAGGGATAATTGATAGCGGGAAGGGTTAACGGTTAATGGGGAAGCAAACGTGTAGCTGGCCAAAAAAGTAGCACCTATCATAAAAGCTAAGCAGTGACATTTTGAACTGCTACTATTTTAAAGTTTCCAACAATACTAAGGCCGCGGCATGGTTAATTTGATGACAACCGGTCTTACCATTTTCATGTCACCGCCAGACGGATTATCGAATGTTAAGCCCTGCTCAACAATTCTCGAAAATTCTACGGAACTGATCTGCTCTGAACAATCGACGTCAAAATAATAAATCAGCGGAATAATAACACTGTAACCGGTTTTGGCTTTCAAGCCGGGGAACATCCTGGTCCAGTTTATCTCCATAAAAATATTGACATTCTTTCTTATCTCTTCCAGTAGTGGCTGCGGGAAGTTTGCCGAATAGGCAATATTTCTCAACATATTCCTGCCATCAAATGTAACAACCATAGATACGACCGAGGATTTGCAGAATTCACTGACCGATCGTGGAAATATAACGTTCTTCACCAATTTCTTGCAGAGCAGATTGTACTGAACCGTGTCGGGCAACTCCTGGGCATCCGCGAAGTGGCTTGTTAAAACGGAGCCAAATAATGTCAAAATCAGGACGATTTTATTCATGGGTACTTGAAATTTATTATGGACATGGTATGCAGGCAGTGCCTGCATTGTGTTGGTTGGCCAACTGAACTTCCCCGCCAACCACGCATGGAAATTTACGCTTAAATTCTCTATATGCAAAGATCCGTTGCTGCCCCCTGCCAGGACACCGCTTCTGCTTCCCATCTTTGCAGGCGCGGATATGCCTGCATCAGCGTTTATCATCGGCCTGGAAGTTTAACAGCTCCGATCACATCAAGAAAATATTTTCATGCAGTAGTACATCGTCCTAATGAACATCGTATGATAGTTACAGTAACCAGTATGGATTCAACAGGCCCCTCATTTATTATGCTAAAGGGGCCACGCCTATTTTGGGAATGCCTGTCATAATTATTCTGTCATGCAAGACTAGTTCCGAGGTTATTGAACACTATTACAACAGTCCCAAAGCAGCTCGCGGCGGGCCTTAAGGTTACCATACCTTTGCAATAATTTTATTTAGGATATGCAACAACCACCATTAAAAAACCAGGTCATCGATTGGTTGGACGGCCAGGATTACTGGTTACAATATGCAGGCAACCTATTACTGGAAGGAACTGAAGTTTCAGCTGGTTTAGTAGAAACAACCTTTGAGCTTTTCAAAGAAGACCATGGGTTAAAAACCATGACCGGTGACAGGAAAGCTGTCAGCTTTAACAAGATCACTATTAATGGGGCCGCGTCAGCCTCACCCCTCCAGCTCCTGATGGTTAAAGAAATAAAGCATGTTAATGCTCTTGCCCCCGGCCAGGCAATCGATATTGGCGGCCAACTGACGCTTATTTATGGGCCTAACGGGGCGGGGAAAACCGGGTACATAAGGTTGTTCAATAATGCCTTTAATTCAAGGGGTGACAAAAATATGTTACATAATGTTTTTGGGACCGGTCCGGCAGGTACACCTACCTGCAAGTTCAGTTTCCAGACTGATGCAGATCCCTTTGATGTATCGTACCCGGCGGATAAGGCCAATCCTGTATTTTCCCAATTCGCCGTATTCGATTCCAAAAGCGTCAGCGTGCACCTTGAGCAGGATAATAAACTAAACTTCATCCCCACAGGATTTGAATTCTTTGAAAAAATCCTTGCACTTTATGAAGCGCTGAAAGCAAAGCTCCAGGCGGAGATCAGTTCCAAGAAAAAGCCCAATGAATTTGCTGCATTATTTGCGAATGAAAACGAAATAAAAACACTGGTCACCGGTCTGAGTGCCGCCACAAAGACGCGCGACATACGTGCTGCAGGTACCTATACACAAGTAGAGGCAGAGGCTCATACCGGATTATCCGCGAAGAAGGAAGCGCTGAGGGCGCTTGACATACCCAAAAAAATCGGAGAACTGCAATTGCTATCCGCACAGTTAACTGATTTCACGGGAAAAATAAAAGGCATGTTGGATTGCCTGACAATAGAGAGCATTGAATCCTGCCAGTCACTCATCAACAACTTTCACCAGACTAAGGAATTAGCCACCCGTGAGGGTCTTACCAGCCTGGAAACCTATAACGTTGAAGCGGCCGGAACGGATGAATGGAAGGCTTTTATCAGGGCCTCCAGGAATTACGCTGCAACAATTGAAACTTCCCGGGGTGAAAACGGCGCCTACCCGGCGGAAGGTGACCGGTGCCTGTATTGCCTGCAGCCGCTGGCAGACAGAGAACTGGAACTGATAGAAGCCTACTGGAATTTACTAAAGGGGGAGGCCGAATCGGCATTGCTTAATATTACAGTCCAATTGGCTGAAAAAGAAAAGACACTAGCCAGGATGGGTTCACCGAAGTTTGATGAAACCTCCACCCTGTATGAATATATTCATGAAGCGGATCCAGGGATGGCTCTGCGGTGGAAAGATATTGTGCAGGCGGCCCGTCAGACCCTACAAACCATCATCACGGGGTTGGGCAACAAAGTGAATCTTACCGGAACCGCAGCGATTACGGCTCATTTAAGGGAGTTCGATCCAATCGCCGACAAGTTAAAATCCGCCATAGCGACCCTGATTGAAAAAAACCCGTCAAAGGACCTTGCCGACCTGGAAAAACAAATCCAGTTGCTCAATGATAAGAACCTACTGAGCAAATTATTGGATAAAATACTTCTCTATTTAGCAGACCTTGCCTGGGCGGCAAAAGCCGAAAGCGCTATTTCCGCATTTAATACGAAATCCATCACCATGAAGCAAGGCGAATTATTCGCGGCGCATATAACCAATCATTATACCCGGATCTTCAATGAGGAATGCAGCAAACTTAATGCGCCAAAAATAGTGGCTATTACCCAGAAGAATGCGAAAGGAAGTACTTTGAGAAAACTGCAGGTGGCAGGGTTGGCCGCCAACAGCATACTCAGTGAAGGGGAGCAAAGGGCCATTTCGCTTGCTGATTTCTTCACGGAAGCACAGCTAAATCCCATTAACAAAGGAGTTATTTTTGATGATCCTGTTACCTCCCAGGACCATATGCGAAAGGAAAATATCGCAAAAAGGCTTGTTGAATTATCCGGCGGAAAACAGGTCATTGTTTTCACACACGATATAGGATTTTTTCTACGTCTAACCGCACTTTCGGAAGAAGCAGGCATAAAGACTGCCAGGACAACTATCAGGAATTTCCAGGGCACGCCTGGCATCATTCATCCCGATCTACCCTGGGTTGCCCAAAACACCACGGCCAGGATAGGAACATTAAAGGACCGCCTGGTGAGGTTGAAGAAAACGGAAAAAGTAGGCAATCCCGACGATTACCTGTTCCAGGTTAAAACCTGGTATGGCCTTTTGCGGGAGGCCTGGGAAAGATTGGTAGAGGAACGTTTACTTAAAGGCGTGGTGGAACGGTTTCTTCCAGGCGTACAGACACAAAAACTGAAAAAAATAGTCATTACCCAGGAGCTCGTAGCAGCGGTGGAAAAGGGTATGACGGATAGTTCCAACTGGGTGCATGACGCCGCCGCGGGCCATAATCCAACACCCCCTGATACAACGAAGGCAGAAGAAGATCTCAAATTTTTTGAGGAGGTTGCAAAAAGCTGCCCTGCTCCATAGGTTAATTTAATGCTGTTCGTCTAAAATATCTTTAATCGGGTTGGAATTTTGACAGCGTTGGTTTTGAGATATAGCCCCGAAAATAGTACATTCCCCAATACCAGCGTACGCTATGAGAGTGGTCTCCTTCCATCATGGTCACATAACACGAACGTGTGATTTTCCCGGAAAGGGTTGTCGTATGCCGGAGAGAAAGTTAGATTTGATAGCAGATTTCTCTTTTAAATCCGGCCCCGCGTATGGAGAACAGCGAAGAATTATTATACAATTTACAGTACAAAAAACAGGGAAAACAGGCCTTTGATGCTATTTACCGGGCTTACAATAAGCGCATGTGGATCATCGCTTTTAAAATAACCAGGGACCACCAGGCAGCAGAGGACGTCGTACAAATCATGTTTGAGCGGCTGCTCAAGATGAAAGATCATACTATCATCGAAAAACTGGAGCCTTTCTTACATACCCTTTGCCGGAACACCGCACTGAATTACCTAAAGGCCAATAGAATAAGCTGCCAGGAAACGGAGGAGCTTTTTACAGAGGAGAGGACCGGCCCGGAGAATCAGTTCCAGGCAAATTTTGAACTGCGGGTGGAACTGCTCACAGCTCTCAAGAGTTTGCCTGCGCAGCAAAGCCTGGCCTTCCGGTTAAATTACCTGCACGATCATGATATCAGAACTGTCGCGGAGATTATGCAGATCGCAAAAAGGACTGCAAAAATGCACATTACACTCGGCAAAAAAGCCTTACAGAAAAAGCTGGGCCATTTAAGGTGGAAATAATATTCTGTTTGAAGCCGGCTGTTAAATAAAATGCCAAGAGCCACCATATCTTATCTATATCTGTAGCCTAAAGGAGACTTATCTACATAAAGTGAAACACGACGATCTGATCATATTATTCATCAAGCAACTGGAAGGAAATGCCACAAAGGAGGAACTATTGCTGATAGACCAGCTTATCAGGTCCGACCCCGAAGCACGCCAGTTGCAGGATGACATTAAAGTTACTTTTGCCAGCCCTGAAAGCCGCGCACATTTCCTGCAAAGGGACGAAGACGCGCTCCTTCAGGAACTTCATACGAAGGTTGCCCGTAAAAAGCGTACGCGTTCATGGGTAGTTGCCGCTTCGGTATTTATCCCGGTAATTGCCGTCGCCAGCTACCTGCTGATCAACAGCGCCGGACCAAAACAAATGGGTCATAAAGAGAACACTGGTATCAGTCTGAAACTAGCGGATGGCCGAACACTCGGGATGGAAGAAATTACCCAATTCCGCTCCTCTGCTGCACACCTAAACGCCGGCGACAGCGGCCTTACCGTTACAGGGACCGGATCAGATGCTCCGGCAACCTTAAACACCCTGCAGGTGCCACGCAAATTTATCTACAAAATCCAGTTATCTGACGGCACCAAAGTGCAAGTTAATGCTGAATCAAATTTCCGTTTCCCCTTTAATTTCAAAACCGGCTCCAGGGAGGTATTCCTCGAAGGAGAAGCATTTTTTGAAGTAACCCCGGATCCTGCACGGCCCTTTATTGTGCATACACAAGGGGCAGCGATCACTGTGCTGGGCACATCATTCAATGTCAATACCCATGACCATGCGCTGAAAGCCGCTCTTGTCACAGGCTCTGTCAGCATATCCAACGGAGGACAGCAGGTTGTTCTCAAACCGGGGCAGGCAGCAACGCCGGATACTATTACCGGTGGCTTCCAGGTCAAACCCTTTGATGAAGATGCGATCATTGCCTGGACACAGGGCGCCTACCATTATGAATTTGAGAAACTATCTGTAATCATGAAAGTGGCCAACAGGTGGTACGACAAACCCTACGTATTCGATGACCCGCAACTTGGCCAGGTAACATTCAAGGGCGTCATCCACAAAAACGAACCCTTTGAACGACTGCTCCTTAATCTTCAGAATACCGGCAGGGTTGCCTGGCATTATGACAAGGACAGCATCCTTCACCTGTCCGATGCCTTAAAATAATCCAACCGAACATTCAAACTGTTTTCCAAGTTTTTACATTTTATCGAAATAAATATTCCAGATCCATACGTACTTTTTTGCTCTCCCAATTGTCATTATAGTAATACCCGTAAAGACATCAGAAAATGCTTAAGACTTATTTCTACCCGGCTCGCCCGATTGAGAAAATCTTAAGCAAGATTTCCCACATTGTCCAAATTGGTGGAGATGCAGAGGGCAACCGGCTTAACAGTCATCCGGGACCTGTCATGTGACATTCACAATGGGCATCTCTTATTACCGAAGTAATTATCATTATAAAGTGTTATGCGGGATCACCAGGTCAAATTTAAGACCGGCAGATCCAGCCGGGGAAGTTATTTGCTCAACGCAAATTTTAAAAATTATCACATAGCTAAAACTCAACCTTAAATGCTCGATCTAATTGGCAAACTGGAAGACTATTCGCTGGCCTTCCCTAAAAGATACAGGGAGGATTTTCTGTGGCACTGTTTTCTACCTTCCTGTGAGGCAAAAATAGCAGGAAAATGGACCTCAACGCAACTGTCGAATTATATCTACATGGCTAAAGAGCTCATCAGGATTATCCAGTCACTTATTGAGATGCTACCATTGATCAGGGCTCTTTGCGCAAAAGAAAACCCGGCCCCGGACTTCAACATTCCCGGCCTGAAACATCACCTTCAACACCTGGATGATTTCCTCGACTGCTATTCCGCAGAATCACTGGAGGAAGAACTATTAATCGTTTTGGAAGCATGTAAAGAGGAATGCGGAGGGGGCTCGTATGACATCGGTATTATTGATTATAACGCAAGGCAATTTATCAGGATGGCGCGTTCCATTTTCGATCTCGAGGAAAGACTGCCTGAATTAAAGAAAATGGCAGCGGAAGCAGGGGGCAACAGGGAAGCATTCAATCAAATCCCGGAAGGTGCTGCAGGCGACAGTAATAATGCATAAGAAAAAGTCACACCAATACAAAAACCCAACAAAATGAAAGAACATATCACGACTATTTACAGTCTGCTGGACATCTATGTCAGAAGGGATGTCCATGGCCATATATGGGAATTCTTCGACCACATACTATGCAGCGACGAATATGCCACTGAAGAGTACAAAGGAGAATTTCCCTGTTATGTCCGGTTAATCCCTGATGTCTTTACGGCACTCTTTGAGTTAAGAAATCTCCTGGGAAACTATGCATTAACCAATTTGCCGGACGACTCCCAGGCTGGTGCACAAAAAATAAACGGGCAAACTAAAGATGAGTGTTTCCATTTAAACAATATCTACTATTTCTACGACAGCCAGGATGGAAAATTCGAACGATTCCAAAAGAACATTGAAAAATGGTACCCTATCTACCTGAAATCAAAAACCAGTGCAGATTGCCGGATGTATGACTACCTGAGTGCCAAAACTTTCAAGGCACATTTTATGACAATCATCGAATCGGTTTTTAAGCTGGACCCCATCATGACCTCCGGTACCTTCAGGGACCTCGATGAAGAGGATTATCACTCAAACGGCAACAATTCATATAGAAGATAATAACCTGATAAAGAAATGAAAGAACAGATTAAGACCATTTACCTATTGCTGGACAATTACGACAGAAGGGATGTCCATGGGATGTTATGGGAATTCATAGAAGAAATGCTTGAATATGCCCCGGAAAAGTACAGGGCAGGCCTTGCCAATCTCGCCAGGGAGGTTCCGGATGTCATTACCGCTCTCTTTGAATTAAGGGATCTTCTTGAAAACTACCCAGATGATGCCCAAACCATTAACGGGCGAAACAAAAATGAGTGTTTTCATTTAAACAATATCTATTTGTTTGTTTATGGTGAAAAATACGAAGAGTTCAGGAAGGGACTTATTGAATACTACCCTATATACCTGAAGTCAAAAACTGCAGCGGACTGCCGCATATACGGGTTTCTTGACGCAATAACATTCAGGAACCATCTTTTCAAAATAACCGAATCAGTTTTCAAGCTGGATGTGATCATCGCCTCCGGTACTTTCAAGGACCTCGAGGAACATTACTATGAATCGGATAATGACAATTCAATCAAATAAATACATGGATTCCAGTAACACAGTCGCCGCAATCATTGTGGACGACAATTTCACCGAACAAAAATCTTTTGAAATTGCCATTGGTCACTGCGCGCTTAAAGTCTATGGAACAGGCAATCCCAAGGAGGCAATTCAACTGGCCCGCGAACTCCGGCCTGCATTTATCCTCACGGACCTTTTCCTGCCGGCACTGCCTGCAGGTCTTGATTTTATAGCGACGCTTACAGAAGATCCGGCTTTAAAAAGTATTCCCGTTTTTGCGATAACACTTGCCACCAATGAAACCGAAGAAACAAAGGCGATGCAGGCAGGCGCCAGCGGCTACCTGAAAAAGCCGGTGAACCGGGAAATGCTCGATATGCTCTTTGGCCTGAGCGAGCAACTCCGCAAAAGCTGAGGTAACAGCAATACAAGGCTATCATAAAAAAGAGCAAGCATTGCCATAAAATATTCAATAACTAAAAACAGCTATAATATGAAAAGAATCAACCCACTTACGTCAACAGCACCAGCATCTGCCAAAACCGAACCCAATGTCCTGAAAGATATTCACCTCACCCTGGGCAGTGCCATGGTAATCTTTCGCGCCCTGGTCTGTGTGGAATGTAACTGGAGCCTGCCCACCTATTACAGGAAAATATCCAAAGGCGGGATAAGCAATGCAGAAAAGGATGCCTGCAACAAAACACTTGCTATCACGGTCCGGTTTGTCACCGGAAATCTTGATAACGATGAGCAGGAGATGATCACCAATATCCAGGAACTGCTGGTCATCGAACAGCAAAAGCAGGCAGAATTAAATGCCTGACCGGACCTGCCTGACACTATTCACCTGCCAAATTTCTCTCAAATGCAACAAACCAGACATGTCCTGCTAACCGGCAACGAATCACCCCTTGTGTTACTGGTGAAAGATAGCCTCCAGGCCAGTGGCTATCGGGTCTCTTACTATTATGAAGCTTCCGCAGCGTTTAAGCTACGCAAAAGTAAGGAACATACATTTTGGCTGGTAGCCGGCCATCTCTGCGCAGAAACGCTGCAGGTTATCAGTAAGGTCCGGGCAACCAACTATTCCATTGTTATTATGGTCATAGATGACAGCGTTTATACGAGTGAAACTGACATTGCGGTCTTTAGGGCCGGTGCTGATTGTTATTTACCCAAGCCATTTATACTGTCTGAATTATTTCACCGTTTGCGAAGGATGCAACACTGGATGCAACCGTGCTCCAGCATGCTCCCGGGTGAATTATCTGTTGGTCATCTACGCATTACGGAACAAACCATTTTCACACCAGGCGACGAAAAAAGCCGTCCATTGACCAAAAGAGAGGCTGAGGTTATCAGCATGCTTATCTATTATAAAAACAAAATTGTCGACCGCAGGCATATCCTGCTGGCCATATGGGGTTCAGAAGACTACTTTCTTACACGCAGCCTGGACGTTGTTATCTGCCGCCTAAGACGTATCCTGAAACTCGACAGTACCGTAACACTGGAAACAATACACGGCATTGGATTCAGGCTAAGTGATGCATCCGGGGCAAATTGCAGTTTTAAAGATGATGATAATGCAGTTATCAATTGTGCACAGAATGTCACGCTTTACGCATATTAAATGATAATAAAGTATAAAATGCTGGATTTGGCATTACTGGCCTTTTCTATCGAAAGTCTAATCGACACCAGAGTAGCAATACATTCGAAAAGCTGGATTTTTAACTATATTTACGACTAAATTTTTTGTGTTGAAAAAGATCTTAACCCTATATAATATAAAAACAGTTGGGTTTGTTGATAGCAGTCATGTGGAACGCAAGTATGCATTCACCAGCAAAATGTCGGCTAATAATATATTTATAGAATACTATACCATTGACGATTTCGTGGCGGAGGAAGATGATGATGAAACCGGGCATGAGGAGATTGACGACGATGCCCAAGCTCCTGAACACGGCAGTCGGCTATCCGTTATTTTGAAACACCAAAATAAATATTATGAATTCCTGATGTTTCACGACACTATTGAAATCGGGATCCCCATAATACTATTACAGACTATTATTTTTCTTGTCAAATTGATTGAAGAATCCAAGTCAGATCAGCTAATTGAGTATCTTGCCAGTGTCGCCACCGATCCATTAATTCCTCACGAGATACCCGATAAAGAGTTCAGGGAGGCTGCGCATAAAATGCTAAAGCTGAAAATTCAAACTGTTCAAAATTTAATTCAAGAGGGTAACGCGGACCTCAACTGAAAATCAATAAGAGTGTGCTATCATCTCCTAATTTCAGTTTGCATCTCTTCGACATACTGCAGGACAACAACACACCAACCAAGGACAAAAAAATTGCACAGGATTTGATTGAATCTAATAACCAAGCATTTAAACGAACTTAGGTGTCCTCCTCTTCCTCGTCAGGCTTTACAAAAAGCAAATGAGATAGGTTCGGGTCATTTTTGATGCGCCTGATCTCCCTCTCGCGCAGGTCGAAGATGTCGTTTTTCACCTGGATATAGTTGTTCTGTACCGCCACCTGGATATAGTTGTCCAGTATCTCCTCCTGTGATACCCCTCGTACCTTAGGTAAAGGTTTCATGGTCGCTTCTTCTGCTTTAATAGCCTCCTCATCATTGATAATCCTGCAATGAAAGTTCTTTAGCTTGATGGGCTCATGGGGGTTGTCCGCTACCGAACCGACAAATTCACCGCTCGAAAGGCCGGCAATTTTACTGGCAGGCATGGCGCTGTCAAGCTGGGAGCTCCGGCTCACACTGGTGTCCTGCCGGTTGATGGACACGCTCTCCCGCTCCTGCACAATTTTGCCAAAGCGTTCACTTAAGTGCTTTGCCGTCTCCCCGGAAGTGGCACCGGAAATAATATTCCCGCAGATATTCATCACCACATCGGCCAGCTCGCGGCCATAATCCTTGCGCAACTGCTCCAGGCTCTGGACCGCAATCAGGCAGGAAATTAAATGCCCGCGGCCAGTGGCGATCACGGTATCAAGTGGTGAGTATAAAGTGGGGTATTCGTCGAAGATGAGTGAACATTTCTGTTTTCCCTTCTGGTTCACCAGCTTTAGCAGCCTGGTAACATAAAGGGAGAGGACGGCGCCGTAAATCTGGATCTTGAGTGGGTTATTCCCAAGGCACAAAATCTTCGGCTCCTGGGGATTATTAATATCCAGCGTAAAATCATTCCCGTTCAAAATGTAATACAATTGAGGAGACGCCAACCTCGCCATCGCAATCTTTGCTGACGCGACCTGGCCCTCGAGTTGTTCGCGCGCGTTATTCTGGTAAGCGCTCCGGAAGGGATTCACCCAGGACTCCAGCTCCGGCTCGGTTTCAAGTATGGGAAATAAATCGTCGTATTCAAGCGACATAAATTCTATCAGGTGCGGCAATGTGCAATGCACGCCATCTTTATACTTCCTCAAAAACCACATGCACGCGGTGACAAAATTCACTGCACTCTCTGTAAAAAATTCGCCCTGGCGCTTTATCCAGTCCCGGTTTAAGGCGTAGAGTATGGTGCGGCTGGCCTCAGCAGCGTCTGTAATATCCGACATGCTTTTCGGATCAAGGGGGTTACATCGATGCGATCGGCTGAGGTCATCAAAACAAATATTGTAGAATTTAGGCTCAACCGGATAAGACTTTCGATGTTTGAGGTAATTGTTGTAGACAATGTTGGTGAGGTCGGGGTACTTGAAATCATAACACAGAAGGGTATAATTTTTCGCTATGTTTTGCCGGATGAAAGAATTAACGACCCATCTTGATTTTCCGGAACCCGGATTTCCGATGCAAAGGGTGCTTCGAAAGGGGTTGACAATATTCACATACATCCGCCGCAGCCGGCCCTTCAGGTTGTATTCTCCCCGCAGGTTAACAGAGAACTCGTTCTCTATGAGCTGCTCCATTTGCGGAAAAGTCTCATTCAACTCATTGAAGGGATCCCTCCCAAGCCTGAGCTTAAGTAGCCGTGAAAGCCTCGCGCCACCGGTCAAAACAGATAAATAACCAATGGATGTTACGGCGATGTAGCCTATCGCCATCTGTTCAACCGTGAGGTCAAGGTAGAATAAAAAGCTGCTGCCAAAATAAAGCAAAGTTCCGCTGAAGATATAACCACCAATAGCTCCGCCGCTGATCTTCTCGTCTTTCTTCCCTTTGGCGCCAATCAGTGAAAGCACCAGTAACGAGAGGGCCGTTGCTTTGGTGACATGCGGGTTGCTGAACAGGCCCGTCCGTCCAAGGTTCAGCAGGAACTTCTTTACGATGTCCGCCGTCAGCTTCCACTGCTCAAATGCCCGGTAACAGCTAACATAGAAATGTAGCCCCAGGATAACAATACTGCATTTTCTGAGCAGGTCAATAATGGCCCGCAGGCCCTGTTCATTCTCTCCCGTCGTTGACATACCACACATTTTTCATTCACACAATCACTCCAGGACAGGTGTTAACGTTATTTGGTCATGAAGGGCGCCGTCGTTTGCGCTTCTTCCTGGCCTCCTTCACCAGTTCATAAGAGATGGCATCCTCTTGCTCCACTACTGAAAACACGGTTTCAAAGAGATTATTGATTTGCCCGGCAAGCATTCCTGTTGCCGCTTCTATAAATGTACCGGGGAGGTTTCCAGCAAGTTCCCCGGCACCGGCTGACGCGAAGATGCGATCCAGCTTTTCGTGCAGCGCATCCGACCTCTTTTTGGAAAAGCCATTTGCCTTTAGCCAGGAAGTCATCCGCCTGTTAGCGGGCCAGTGGTCCTCCGCTGGAGAAAGGTAATGCCCCATGGTATAATAGGTATTGCCGGCATCATTGTGATGCGCCCTTACCACCAGGCCCTTCTTCGCCCAGCCCGCCATGACGGTAACAAAACCCTGATTGAACTCTGTCACCCGCCACTGCTGCCTGGCGAATTTCTCATTCAGCACCCTGGCAGGTGTTACCGTTCCATCGGACAGCCTTGCCACAATTTCCTTAGCGCTGTAGCGTTTGCCGATGGCACTTCCATTTAGTACGCAACAGCCGATATTATCCACGTAAGTAATTCCGTATATGCGGCCGGCCTCATTTTCCCTGAAAACCACATGTATTCCATGCTTATGCATTGTAGTAATAAAATACTCTCTTGTCATGCCGTCACGCAGCGTATCATCAATAACCCGTGCTATTCTCCCCTTCTTTAATTTTAGGGCTGGTGCATCCCGGACAAATTTTTCCTCCAGTGCAGGCAGCGTTGGTTTGCCAAAAATGGAGCTTGCCTTGATGGGGACGCCCACTTTCTTCCCTCCCGCATCCACGAGGCTGTAAAGCAGCCCCTTTTTTTCAAATGTCAGGGTGCCCTCCTCTCCCCTGTCGGCCACCACGTTAAATTGCCGGAGGATGGTGTTATATTCCGCCAGGCTGGTAAATTTATAATGCTTTACAACGGACCTGACGATGTTAGCAATCGCCGCTTTGGTTTCGGTTTTGCCATACAAGGCCCTTGTAAGGTCTGCCGGTTTTAACGGGTAGAGCTCCTTCTTGCCCCTGCCCCTCGCAGCAACAAGCCCGTATTTTTTCTCCAGTTCCTCCCTTGCAGGTTCTGATTTGTCCCTGCCAATATTATGCAGGGCTATCCTGCCCCCGTCTAATTTAATACAGGTCGTCAGTATATGCAGGTGCTGGTGTGCCGCATCGAAATGTTCATATACAAGCCAGGGTTGTGCGCCGAACCCTATTTTCTCCATGTATTCTTCCGCGATTTCCAGCAATGTCTCTTTGCTCAGTTGCTCGGAAGGATCAAAATTTAAAGAGATGTGCACACAATTTATCTGCACGTCCGGGCGCAATTTGGTGAGCCGGTCCAGCCGCTGAAATCTTTCCCGTACAGAAAGTTGGTCCGTATCCTTGTGATAGAGATGCGCTTCATGCAACATTGCGGCGCCGGTCTTCAGCTTATTTTCATTGTAATGAAAAGCTTTCCTCAACTGCGGGAACTCAATTACCGCGACCATACTTCAGAAAATGCATCAATCCGCGACTGTATCTCCCCCACCTTCTCCAGCAAAATCTCCTGGTGTGCCTGCGCCACATCCAGCCAGGTTTCCAGCTTATAAAGCTCTTTGACACTGTTTACTTTCCGGACGACCTGGTTGAAATTGTTGCCCAGCGCGTTAAGCTCAGTCCGCAGACGGATAAGTTCCTCCATAAATTCATCCAGGGACTGATCGCGATGGTTCACCGTAACAGGGCTGTTAAACAGCACCTTTCGCATATAGTCACTGATCTTACGGCAGGTCGTCTCCCTGAATCGTCCCAGCAACAGGTTGTATTCTTCTTCTTTCAGGCGGATGGTTTTCCTTATCGTCCGGTTGTTTCCCATAGCGCACACATTTCTACACTGTCAAAAAATCACTGAGTTCCGAAAGTGATTTCACCTCCCGGACGCGACTTTGGAGCCCGACCGCAAGATCCCGTTGTCCGACAACGGTACATCTTGCCGGGCACGCAAAGATGTGCCCATAGGATCCCTTAAAAATCCTTTAGCTGTTTTCAGAGGATCCTTGTAGATGGTCCAGCCATCTGATCGATGCCGGAATGGCCTCCTGCGAAAACAGGCAACCGCACGGTGTTAAGCTGGCCTAAGGAATTGAGTTTTCCGGAGTCATAGGCATGAGGATTGATTCTACAGGCCCATGGCTAAAACTTATTCTTTGGGACGCTGCCCTGCTATTTCTGCGCTTATCCTTTCCGTTGACACCCCATACCAGGTACTATCCAGCTCACTACCGACATATTTCCTTTGTTCCTGCAGGCACGCAACAGCGGTGGTCCCGGAACCGGCATAGCCATCGAAGACAGTTTCCCCTGCGTTGGAATAAGTCCTGATGAGCCACCTGATCAGGGCGATTGGCTTCTGGGTAGGATGCAGGGCGGATTTTTGTTTATCGGTCGCAAACTGGAGGACACTTTTTGGAAAACGTTCCGTACTGTCGTAATTGTTACCATCATAGTCACCATAATTACTGGTCTTCTTACTGTGACGTTTGTGCAGGGCGCTTGACACTTTCCGTGCATGGCCAACCGTTTTTTGCGGATGGTAAACAGGGAGACGCCGGTAAAAACCAGGATATGTTCATGGTTCCTGAGCGGCATCCGCCCCGCATTAAGAAAACCGGTGGGTAACGTTTTTTCCCAGATAAGATCATACCTGAACAGTTTCGGCGCAGACAACACAAGCTCGCTGGCAAAGGGTTGTTGTGCAAAAAAAAGCATGGCCGCACGCTCTTTTGTAACGCGCATCCACTCGGGCCACATCAGTGCAAGGGCTGGTTTTATGTCCCACCTGTTCCTGGTCACGCCATAAGGGGGATCCTGTAACATCAGGTCGATGGTACCGTCGGCTATCCTGCCTAACGTTATCCGGCAATCTTCATTATAAAACAGGACATCCTTATTGTTCTGTAGTTCCGTCATGATCAAAAGTTTGTCGTTACAATATTCAATTTTTCCTCCACCCTGCATTATTCACCCTGCCGATTATTCTCTTTCCTTTGTTCATCAGGCGCTGTAAAAAATTTGTGCCCTTATCAAAGGTGAGTTGTCTATCGGGTGGTTTCATCTCAAAGGTCTTACCGGTGGCAGATATATTCATCTCATCGCAACCGTGGTTATTGCTGATTTCACCAGCCAGCGGTTTAGCCTGTTCAATGATCTCCAATGGTGCGTTCAGCATGTAAAAAGCTGCTACCGATCTGAGTGTTTGGCGTGGATCAATCAAATTAAGATGGTCATCATAAAAGAGAAGCCGGCGCTGCCCCGGGTCGAACCTTACAAATAAATCCTGTTGTAGCACAAGCTCCTTATCAATGCTGTTTCTGAACTTTATGACCAGTTTACCATCCTCTCCGTAACTGGCAGTAGCAATGGTTACTCCGGTGTTGCACATCGGCTGGCCTTCCATATCCAGCAACAATGGCTGATTTCGGAACTGTCCGGCCAGGATTATTTCATTGTAATGTCTTTGAAAATTGGGGCTGAGCTTCCTGCTTTGGACATCCAGTTGACGGAAAGCCTCTTCATACGATCCGGTAGACAGTACTGTTTCATGTGAATGGCCAATTTCATAAATCGTCGGATGAAATCCATGTTCATGCAATACCAGGTGATACTGCCCGATCTCCGCAGAAGGGATAACACGTTTTGTTATTATGACATGGCTAAGTTCCATGAGACTCAGGTCAAGCACCAGATCTTCCGCAGCGCGTAAAAAAGCCGGTTTAGCCTGCCAGTCATTCAACAATTCCCTGACCACCTTTTCATAATCACCAATATAAGCAACGGGCTTATCCATATCCCTCATCGCCTTAAGCGCCATTTCAATCGACATAAAACTCCGGTCGCCTGCGGAAAATTCATTGGCAATAACATGACTGATGTTAATGTCTTCGCAATGCCGGTTGGCCTCGAAAGCGGAAGCAAAACATTGTACCGAATGAACAGCAACAGTTTCGCCGGCAACCGGGTAAGCCACCCAGTTGTCCCCCGCCGCAATGCGTTCCTCCAAATAGGCGATCAGTTGCGGCGCTTCAGATGCGATGATTTTCATTAAAAATGGTTTTGTTGTTGTTGGTGAGGGGCGTTTCGTTCATGTGCATTTGCACCGGCTTGTTGCCGTTGCAGGTCAGCAAGCCTGCAAAAAAAATCATGGATGCTGCCGGGATTTGTTGCAGCCACCAGCCGGCACTCTTCCGCAAAATGCACTTCATCGCCACTTGCCGGGTCCACTTCCAGGGCAAGCGTCCTGCCATTTCCGACCGGGTAAGTATGTTTTTGGTTTACCATCATAGCCAAAATTTGTGTAGCAAAACTCGATTTACGTGCAGGTCATTATTCACTCTTTTACGTAGTAGGAAAAAAATTAGTGGCTGGAAAATGCGTTAATGGTGTGGCTCATTTGCAGGAGAAAAGTGCATTGGTCCGTACCTGGGGGCGTACTTTATCCGTGCAGGAATGGTGAAGCGTATTAAAGAAGGCCCTTCGAAGTTTCTGCTTTAATATACAAAGACAATATATTCAGGATAGAAATTTACAGGAAATGGCCCGCGCCTATTTGCCATAATAAAATTCATCGTAGGAATAACGGTGAATAGAGGAGCCTTACGGATTTTATTTTTGGTCTTCATTGTTGTGCCCCAATTTGATTACCTGGCAAGCCAGGTCATGTTGCAGGCGACATCCTGAATAAATTATGCAAACAGTGGACAGGCCTATGCGGGACGATGTTACCTTGTTATTATTGATAAAAAAAGGAGACCATACTGCCTTTGCTGAGTTATACCAACGCTGGAAAGGACAATTATTCGGCATGGCAGTCAAGCTACTGCACCAACCCGACGATGCCAATGATCTTGTTCAGGAAATGTTCAGCAAACTTTGGCTTGTCAGGGAGAGTATCTCAGATAACCCGAGTATAGGATACATCAAAACATTTCTTTACCGTGCTTGTTATGACCTGATGGAAAGACGCCAACTTGAACGAAAATATAAAGTGAAATATTTAAACCAACCGCACGGTGAATTTACCTCCAATACCTTTGAGAATAAGGAACTCAAAGAAATTGTCGTTGAAGCGCTTCAATTGCTCCCGGAGAAGATGCGCGTTATCTGCGAGATGGCCTTTATTCATCACCTTTCTGCAAAAGAAACGGCTGAACGCCTGCATGTTTCCGTTCAATATATAAGGAACCAGCTTGTCATTGGCAGGGCTAAGCTACAAACCCATATTCTCCGCCGGCTGAATTTTGAGGCGGTTCCATCACTGCCTCAGCCGACATCGAATGCAAAGTTTGCGGCAGCTCCCCCACCGCCGCAACCGACATGGAATGTAAGGACGGACAAGAAGGTCAGAAAGGAAATTTCCACTTTTATCGACAGCCTTCCCCCGAAGATGCAAAAAGCACTGAAAATGTGGATGAGTGATAATATAGATACAAAGGAAATAGCCCGCGAGTTGCATGTATCTGAGGTTACTATCCGCCAGTATATTTCGAGAGGCAAGAGTGGGATACGAAAACAATTGACCGGGGGAAAAAAGAAGAGATTTTGAGGGGGTAGTGATCCATGATGATGGGTGTTGGTTCGCAGGAGGCACCCTATTTCATTGGTACGCATAGACCGATAGAGTTAAAAAAGGCCACCTTGAAAGGTGACCAAATATTTCCAGTATGTTTCAAAGTAGCGCTTTAGATGCGCAATTTTAAGAGTAATAAAACGATGGAGCATGATTATGAAGATGCGAAGGTACTCATTGAAAGTTCCTATATTGTTAACGGCTGGTGAATGATTTAAGGCCAATCATTTTGAAAAGAAGGAACGCAAAGTTGCTGCTTAAAGGGATCTTCGCTTTTGTAAAATGTTTTGTATTTTGGCAACCGATGTGATCATACAGACAAACAAATAGTCATAATGAAAAATTTTGATGCAGAAGTGAAAGGCCTTCAATTTGAATTCAGGACCATGAATGTTAAGGAGTGGAAACTATTCCAGGTATATGTAACCATTGAAGGTGAAAAGAAACGTTTTCACATGCATAGCGAAAATGGCGTTTTCAGGATCGCTGACCCCTTCGATGCCATTAAAGACCTGGAAAGTCAACTGGCTGACATCATTGAGCAACAAAAATAATCCGATAAGGTCCCGGACGCCGATGAGGGTTTGTGATCAAACCCAATAAAACACAAATCAGCCTTTTTGAGAAATTGTGAGCGATGGTATTTTAAAAGTTTCTACTGAAATTCAACAAATCAAATAATGCTCGACCAAACCCTAAATAACCTTATTTGATGACATCCCAAGATACATTAGCTCAATATTTTAGTGTTTGCAAAGACCCAAACGCGGCCTTCTGGAAGATGGAGATGGATTGGAATTCTGATGATTTTATAGGACAGTTCCTTCTCTTTATAGCAGATGAGACAAAGTTGTCTGCAGAAGATGAAAGCGATTATGAAGAATTTAAACAGCGAACAAGAGCGCTGATAAATGATTTACTTGAATTGAAACGCCGCGGGTTAATAGGCGCAAAGTTGTGCCACCTGTTGCAGTTTTTCTTTTGCAACCTGGTATTAAACTATGCCAGTGTACTAAAACAAAACAACGACTGTTTTAATTGGATATGCAATTCTATCGGGGATGAGTTAAATGACAATCACTACAGAGAATATGATGTTTCCCGTCTGAAAGAATTCTTACTGGACCCTGACGATAAGCGTCAATATATTTTCTGGAAAGGATTTCCTGCGTGGATAGCGAACCTGTTCACCTACGCAAGGAGAGCCGGCGTCCTGCACAATTTGTGCAAAGCCATAGTCAATGACTTACTTCCTCCCCTGCTGAAGCGCGCTATAGATAAACCCTCGGAAGAACTGACGTTGGCACTTGTTCAGCTATCAGCATGGTGCGGTTTTTATGCAACAGAACGACAGGAAGAAGTCAATAAGGCGCTGTTAGAGCTGTTTAATTCATCACAAAACAGGGATATAGAGAAAATTGTTGCTTTCCAGTTTGCTGTCGGCAACAAAGGGTATGGAGGAAAGTCTAAAAGAGAATGGGGACTGCTTACGCTTGATAAATACCAGGATAAATTGTACCAGCATGACAGGTTTCAACTTTTGGTCACCCTCTACCATGGAGATTCGCAAAGCCTCCTGCAACACCTGGATGAAATAAAGGCAGCAATCAGCGATTTTGTAAATAAGATGGATTATCCATCATTTCTGTCATCAAACTACCATATTGGCTGGATCTTCGGCATATTGAGCCCGGCAATCAATACCTTAGTGATGAACGGGCACACAGCTGAAGCAACAGAACTGATCGGTTCTTACTTTTCCATCCCTGATGACCAGCTAATCGGTCACAATATTTTATATCTCATACCTAACTACGTCACAGGTATTAAGTATTGCTTGCATCAGCAGGTGATTACACTGCAGGAATCCGCAGAGGCATTTAAAGAAATACTCCGGGTCCAGAACAGGTTTTTAAGAATTGCTATGGCATTGAGGGATGACCCTGAATTCCTCGACAACTTTCCTGACAGGTATGGGCAACCAGATTACACTTTAGGCCCCGTCTTACAAGAACACCTGGAAAATTATTTTAAATTTGACAGGCTTCTTGAATATCCGGACATTCAGAACTGTAAAGGCATTTGCATCCTCTTTGATGCCTTTCTTCCTGTCCAGAACATAATCAGCGTGTCCATCGGCAGAACGCTGCCCTTGCTCAGGAATTTCTCCGCTCCCCTACCTGCAAGAAAAATTACAAAGGTCTTTATCTGGCAGGGTGAGACATTCACTACTGAATTAGAGCGCTTAGGATTGCAGGAAATCTTTGACGTTGCCGGAATAGAGGTTATTTATCGTATTGCGGCGCAATCTTCAAAAGAAGAATTTATTGAACATTTTCGGTCAAATGACTATGATATTTTCTGGATTCTGTCGCATGGGGAATATGAACATTTTGAACCACATGCCTCAACGATAGATCTGGGAAACGGAATCGCTGTGGGTATCGATGGGCTCAGGGAAAACAACTATCAGGGCAAGGAAAGAAGGTTACTGGTAATGGATATGTGTAATGGTGCCACAGCATTAATGAATAATCAGGCATCAATAGGTCTTGGTGCGTCCCTGACACACCCGGGGCAATCAATGATTGGCCACAGCTGGCCGGTGGAAAATATGCCAAGCTTAATCCTCGGATTGCTATTGGGCTCATACCTGGCTGAGGGATTAACCTATGAGGAGGCCCACCACTATACCATCGAAACCTTTATTGGAGGGAAAGATGAAATACTTTCCAGGCTGGCCCCATATATCTCCAACGGTGAAATTACAGATCGGATCAGTAATGTCGAATTTGATTTTACCAACTTTTGTTATTGGGGAATACTTAATTATATTCAATAGAGTCCGGCATCGTTAAATAGTGCCGCAAAACCGCTCAATAAGCATCCGTTGGGTCATAATAAGCAAATCCTTATCTGCCAACCACTCTTTTAGATAAGTTATTTCCTTTATGAGCTGTTCATTCTCCGCCAGCAGGTCTATAAACGCGGGCATATCGCCCACGCCAACTTTAGTTCTTCGGACTTCATCATCCGCCTCACTCCAAAGCTTTGCCACAAAACTATCCGCCTGCAAACGATGTTCCACAGGAAAATTCCGACGCTTTGCAAGTATATGGCTAAGATAACTGGAGCTTACGCCGACCTGACCCGCGAAATATTTAAACGATTGTATTTTATGAACCGACGTTAACATTTGGACGGAAGCGCAAAATTGCCTGGCCCAATCGTCCTGGATAAATCCTACCGGATTTTTTTTGACATTTTGCATTTCAACATGGATACGACAAACCAACAATGCTATCTATATATTTCCTGTTGGGCCAAATATACCTAAAACCTGTCGGTTCTCCTACCCACGAAAGAACTTTCCCAACATCTTTTTTTCGCAAATACTTCGTCAGTTATTCGTAAATGATGCTGATGATCGCTACTACAGCAAGATTGAAGAGGAACGTCATTTAAGAAAATTGAGCGAAAAGAGCCAGTAGCTTTGTGTCTTCAGGCCCTGCATCGGGTCGGAGCCGGTATTATAGGATACGCCCAGGGAGACTTTAATATTTCCTCTCACGATGAACCAATCTGCAGAAGTTTTTAGCAGTTGAGTGTAATCTTCCTTATTGTCTGATGTATTTACCACATCATATCGGCCAGTATATAATACCGCAAACTTAACGATGGGAGGATGGGCGGGCGATGCTGGATCTGTAAAAGCGTAAGATATGTTTGCCGTATAAAGTGGCCTCAATATAAAACCTTTAATCTCTGACTTATCCGATTTGAAAATATCCTGATACTGGGTTCCACCATATAGGGAAAGAAACAAAGAACGCGTATTTCCGGAATAAAAATTATTGGTATTCCAGTTAAAAGAACTGCTATTCCTGAACCATGTAAATAAAATATTACCACCTATGGAATGCGCAGAATCAACACGGTCATAAATGTATTTTAAATCTCCTGCGCTAAAGACGTCCGTAGTACCGATTGTTCCTAAGTTCAAGGTATAGCCGTAGCCTGCTGAAAGATTATTTTGTTCTTTGTCAAGAGCTGTGTTCCGGTGATACTCAACCGTCGCTTTGGACAAAAAACCCGGTGCGGATGAACTGTTGATCCGATAGGATAATCCACCGTTAAATAAAAAAACTGGCCTTTTCTCCTACCGGTGCAGTTACCTGGAACTGGGCCGGTTCTTCCCGCAATTCAGCGGTCTCCATAGATTGCCTGACTTTAAGCCGTTGACCGTTTGCGGAAAGGGACACAAAAAGAACGATAAAAAACAAAAAGGTTCTCATAATTGACACTTGTTTTGGAAGATTCAAATGAATGTTAAGAAGCCTTCACCGTAACGTCGATAACATCGTCCACTTTCTCACAATCTTCCACATCGCCCGGTGTTACTTTTCCGGCAGGGTTCGTGGCCCTCGCGATCTTTGTCAAACGCTTGGCGAGCTCTATGTTTTGAATATCACCGAAATTAAAGTCGGACATTTTGGTGTCATCAGGAAGCGTAGAAGGATCCGGGTTGTTCTCACCATTGACTTGTAAAATGGCGATCTTTACCCGGACGGAAATGGATACTGCAGACGTCTCAATATCAGAAATCGAATTGATAAAAGCGCTAACCGGCATGCCGTTAATGCTCATTGCCCCGTTATCCTTTTCCAGGCCCCTGAAATGAGCCATTAGTTTATGCAGACCCACCGGGTCCACCTTGAGTGTCTTTTTACTTTTAGCCATTGTATGTCGTTTTTTAATGTTAATGTCTGTGTGAACCCTCCATCTGGCGCAGGAGCATATGAGCGTCTGAGAAACATTTCTCCAGCGGTTGACAAGCCTCCCAACCATTCTGCTCCTTTAGTTCCTCAAAATGCGCCTTTGCCTTATTCCGGACAGCTTGCAAATCATTGGAACGAGGTATAAAAGAATCTGTATAAGCCACCGTTTTATCCACTTTAATGATGAAATCTGTTCCCCATACCGGTCCCAGCTCATCGACGAGCACCACCTTCTCCTCGTAGGCCACACGATTCCTTCCCACGGTATCCCCGGCTTTAATGGCAGCAGCAGACCTGGAGAGCAGATCATTGATCTCCTCTTTGACCAGGGCTTTGATTTCCGGCGCAGGTCGTCTGTAAAGACAAAAACTGGCTGTCCTGAGTGGGATAAGGGTACAGGCAAGCGTATTATAGGCATGAAGATAAGCCACCGGCGTACGGTCATCATCCAGCCAGGCAAGTATCTTTCTTTTGGTTTGCGCCGAATCAGTGACAATATTATCCAGGATGCCGGATGATAAAATCCGGTGATATTCTTCCAGTGATTCTTTGATCCCCAGCACCTCACCAAAACGTTCCTTTAAAACCATATCATCGAGTTTGGCTTCAATAGACTGTTTTAACTCAGCGATTTGCTGACTGAGCTCGTCCAGCTTCCGGAATAGCCGCTCAAAAGCCGCCGCCTGTCCATCTGAAAAAAAAGAAATGGCCTGTAAAACGAATGATCCTACTGTTGCGAAAGGGGATGCAAATTTTGCAAGTTCATACCAGTAAAGGGCTCCTTCAGAAGGCTTTATGACGTTGAAATCACTCATATACGGGGTTTTTATGTATAGGGAATTATTATTTCAAGTTATCCTTAACAACCGACAGTGTAAATATCAAAAGCGTACGTGGGAATAACAACGGGAAAAACACGGTATAAAAAACGGGGTTACGCAGATACGTCATCCAGAAAAATACCCGGCAATGATATAAAATAATGCAAGCCCGGATAGTTAACCGCTCGTTAATGAAGCGGAGGCATTTCTTCTATAAAGATAGCCTCCCCTATTCCATGTGGTAGTGCGCCTCAATGGCCATCCCTACTTCCTGGGCCAGCAGCAGGTCTGCTTCAGCTGCATCAGAGGCTTCGTCATCCGGTTCGGGGAACTGGTCCATAAATTTCCAGCCCCATTCAGTCTGCTGTATATGTCTTGTTTCGCCATCCTGAAAAATCACTTCATACCACGGCGTTGTGCCGTCCGCCTTAAGCGGCGTCACGCTTATTTTTTCATTGCATCCGTCAAAACAAATCGTTTCATCAAAAGATGCGCCTGCTGTGAACAGTTCATCATTTAATACAATCATACCAGCCATGTCTTTCCTTTTTTAATATACAATACAGGCTGCGAAGATAAGAAATTAACCCGCATAATACTAAATATATTAGTAAATAATATGCTAATATAATTAGTATTCCTCCTACCTTAGCATCAGAATTTGGGGAGGAATTATGTATCTAAACTGTAAAACTTTTTTCAGTTTCAGATTCGGCACATACAGTACAGCAGAATTGGTGGAAGCGGGCGTCAATGCCGGCGCGGCAGCGCTTGCCCTTACCAATATCAACTGTACCGCCGATACCTGGGACTTTGTCCGCTTATGCCAGGCACGCGGCATAAAACCGGTTTGCGGCGCGGAGATCCGCAACGGGGATAAACTTTTATATATCCTGCTTGCTGCGGGCAACAGAGGTTTTAGCTGGATAAACGCTTTTATTTCCAGGCACCTGCAGACCAATACCCCTTTCCCGCAGCAGAGTGCCGAAGAACCCTTCTTTGCAGACACCTGGGATGGATATGTCATCTATCCCTGGGGCACCAAGCCTTTACAACACTTGCACATCAATGAATTTATAGGCATTCTGCCTTCAGAAGTGACAAAGCTCTATAGCCTTACAGGTTATCTCCGCGATAAAATTGTCCTGCGGCAGCCCGTTACCGTGCAGGACAAGACGTACCATAACGTCCATAAGCTGCTGCGGGCCATCGACCATAACGTCGTCTACACCAAGATGCCGCCCGGTTCCATCTGCAGCCCGGATGAGCTATTCATGCCGCTGGCGCAACTGATGGAAAAGTTCCAGCAATACCCCTATGTGTTAACCAACACTTTCAGGCTCATCGACACCTGTGAAATGAAGTTCGATGAAAAAACATCCAAGAACAGGCAGGTGATCTCTGACGGGTACCAGGATGACGTGGAATTTCTTACGAAGCTTGCCTATGAAGGTTTGGCAGTGCGCTATGGAAATAATGCGGTCGCCAGGCAAAGGTTAGAAAAGGAGCTGAAGATCATTGCGGACCTGGGTTTCACGGCTTATTTTCTCATCGCCTGGGACATTATCCGCTATGCACAAAGCAGGCGTTTTTTCCATGTGGGCAGGGGCAGCGGCGCCAACAGCATTGTCGCTTATTGCCTTAAGATTACAGATGTCGATCCGATAGAGCTCAACCTCTTTTTTGAACGGTTCTTAAACCCGGAGCGCACGTCACCTCCCGACTTTGACATCGACTTTTCCCATACCGACCGGGATGAGATCTTTGACTATATTTTCAAGCGCTATGGAAGAAGATATGTGGCGCTGATGGGCAACTACAGCACATTCCAGTACAATGCAGTCGTGCACGAGCTGAGCAAGGTATTCGGCCTGCCAGCAGAGGAGGCTGAAAGACTCAAAGCAACCGGACATTATTATAAAGAAAGCCGGGAAAAGCATTTCCTGATGCAGACCAAACTTGACCAGTACCAGGAATGGATATTGCGGTACGGCCTGCTGATAAATAATTTTCCGAACTATCCCTCCGTCCATGCCTGCGGCATCGTCATTACGCAGGCCCCCATCCATGACTACTGTGTTACCTGGCTGCCGCCCAAAGGTTTTCCCACCATGCTGATGGACATGTACCTGGCTGAATCGATAGGCATCGATAAGATCGATATCTTAAGCCAGCGGGGGCTCTCCCACATGAAAACGACGATTGAACTGGTGAGGGAGAATCGCAATGAAACCATCCACATCGAACAGGTCGAAAAGTTCAAAAAGGACGAAGGGGTTAAAAAGAGCCTGCGGGAAGTCAACACCATCGGCTGTTTCTATATAGAGAGCCCCGCCATGCGGCAACTGCTGGGCAAACTCAAATGCGACCTCTATGAAACGCTTGTGGTGGCCAGCTCGATTATACGGCCGGGGGTCGCCAGCAGCGGGATGATGCGTGAGTATATTACCCGTTACCACAACCGGGAGGCGGTAAGTTACTTACACCCGAAAATGGAGGAACTTTTAGGAGAAACGTTTGGCGTGATGGTGTTCCAGGAAGATGTGATGCGCGTTGGTCATGAAGTGGGCCAGCTTACCATGGGGGAAGCCGATACCCTGCGACGCGCCATGAGCGGCAAATATAAAGGTAACAACCGCTTTGAGCTTATGAAGGAACGCTTTTTTGCCAACTGCAAAAGTTCCGGTATCGCAGATGATGTGGCGGCTGAGATCTGGCGGCAAATGGAAAGCTTCGCGGGATATTCCTTTTGCAAGGCGCATTCGGCCAGTTACGCGGTGATGAGCTTCCAGGACATTTACCTGAAAACCTACTACCCTTCCGAATTCATGGTCGGGGTGATTAATAATTTCGGTGGCTTTTATTCAACGGAGCTTTATTTTATTGAACTTCGCAAAACCGGTGTCACACTGCATCTCCCCTGTATTAATGAAAGCGAATACTATACCCGGATAGCGGGCAGGGAGGTCTATGCGGGCCTTGTTCACCTTAAGGGCCTGGAGGAAAAAATTGCGCTGACCATTCTCGCTGAACGCCGTGCAAACGGCCCTTATCTTCATGTACAGGACTTCATTGAACGGACAGCTATCACTCCTGAACAACTTAACCTCCTTATCTCGGTCGGCGCCTTACGTTTTACGGGCAAAAGCAAAAAGCGGCTTTTATGGGAGGCCAACTTCCTGCAACGCAACATTGCCCTGCATGATGCGAGGAATACCCTGTTTAAAGAAGAACCCTTAAATATTGTATTACCGGAATTGACCGATGATCCTATTGATGATTGCTACGATGAAATGGAAATTTTGGGTTTCCCGTTCCGCGACCCCTTTGCGCTCTGCGATGAGGATCCGGGTGCGTACCTGTGTGCCAGGGATTTGAAGAACCACCTGGGCAAAAGTATAAAACTGTTGCTGTATTTTATCGACTACAAGGCGGTTACCACCAAACACCTGGCCAGTATGTCTTTTGGGACCTTCCTGGACATCAACATGGACTGGGTGGACACGGTGCATTTTCCGCAGAGTCTCGAAAGATACCCCTTACGCGGGCGTGGTTTTTATCATGTGCATGGAAAAGTGGTGGAGGACTTTGGCGTTTACAGCGTGGAGGTACACTACCAGGAAAAGATAGGTTACAAACAAAGAAAATATGCCAACCTGTAAGCTATGCTGTTAGATAACCGTCATATTGCCCATTTTGACTTAGACACTTTCTTTGTTTCAGTCGAAGTATTGAAGGATAGCCGGCTGCAAGGTAAACCCGTGGCCGTAGGTGGCGGCTCCGACCGGGGCGTCATTGCATCCTGCTCTTACGAAGCCAGGCGGTTTGGCGTTCATTCAGCCATGCCCGTTAAACAGGCCCGTTATCTATGCCCGGACCTTATCATCCGGCAGGGGGACTTCGAATCCTACAGCCAGTACTCCCACCTGGTAACCGACGTGATCGCAGACAGTGTTCCTGTCTTTGAAAAATCCTCCATAGATGAATTTTATATCGACCTGACAGGCATGGACCGGTACTTCGGTTCCCTGCAATACACCCATGAGCTCCAGCAGCGGGTCACTCGCGAAACTGGCCTGCCGATTTCTTTCGCCCTGGCGGGCAACAAGCTGGTTTCGAAAGTGGCGACCAATGAAGGCAAACCGAAAGCGAAGATGCATGTCCCCAATGGTGATGAAAAACTTTTCCTCAGCCCACTGAACATTGTGAAGTTGCCGGGTGTCGGGAAAGAAACGGCGCTCCTTTTGTTCAAAATGGGTATTGAGACCGTCCGGACACTTGGCAGCCTGCCGGTAGAAGCATTGCAAAACCTGCTGGGTAAGAGCGGCACGGATCTCTGGCGTAAGGCCAATGGTATCGACGACTCCCCTGTCGAACCCTTCCACGAACAGAAGAGTATTTCGACAGAGCGCACCTTTGATAAAGATACTGTGAATATCGACTTCCTTCACAGCGCCCTGGTACGCATGACGGAGCAGGTAGCCTACCAGCTCCGCTCGCAGAATAAGCTGACCGGCTGTGTCACCGTAAAGCTAAGGTATTCCAATTTCGATACGGTCACCAGGCAAAAGACGATTCGCTATACCGCGCAGGATCACCTGCTGTTAAAGACGGCCAGGGAGTTGTTTGACAAACTTTTTGAACGGCGCATGCTGGTTCGGCTGCTGGGTATTCGCTTTACCAATCTTGTGCCGGGAAATTACCAGATCAACCTGTTTGAGGATACGCAGGAGATGATAAGGCTGTATCAGTCGATAGATAGTATAAAAGCAAAATACGGAGAACACCTGCTAAGAAGAGCACGTGGCATATAAGCCATTTTCTTACCTTGTTTGCTGGTGTTAATTGAAATTTTTGTAATATGCGTAAACGAATTCTGTTAATCATTCCATAATGAATATTCTAACACTCGACGGAGGCGGTTCCAAGGGGATTTACACCATTGGTATATTAAAAGAACTGGAACTGATGTTGCAAAAGCCGCTGTATACCCAATTCGAATTTATCTATGGCACAAGCACGGGCTCCATCATTGCGGCCCTTATCGCCCTGGGATACCCGATGGGTGACATCGAAAGTCTTTACCTGGACATTATTCCGAAAATAATGTCGAAGGGAACGGCCAGGAAAAGGTCCGTTGCGTTATATGAGCATTTGGAAAAGGAACTTAAGGAATTCGAAGTCGGGATGTTCAAAACCGGTATTGGCATCGTGGCGATGAATTACGACAGGGAACGGCCGCTGGTCTTCAAAAATGATGTCAAGCGTGCGTTTGGTATGCAAAACAGCTTCACGCCATTCTTTGGCTGTACCATTACTGAGGCGCTAATGGCCTCTTCTGCCGCTTACCCCATCTTCAAACCATTCAAAGTAAAAACCGACAACCAGGGAGATATAAAGACGATTGACGGCGGATACGTCGGGAATAATCCTGTTTTATATGCTATTGCCGATGCGTTAGGCGCGATGAAAGAAGATATTCAAAATGTAAGATTCCTTAGCCTTGGAACGGGTAACTTTGTTGAAAAACCTATAGGTTTCAAAGGGGTCTGTCTGCAAAGGCTTTGGTTTATGCGGCTCTTTGAAAGAATACTGAAGTCAAATGCAAACACGACTGCTATTTTATCAAAATTCCTTTTCCCGGACTTGAAGCTAGTCAGGATAAACGACACTTTCAACCAACCTCAGTATGGCACCAATATGGTGGAACGGAAACCTGAGAAATTAAGGAACATGCTCAAACTTGGGAGAGATTCATTCGCAACGCATGAGGATACGCTGAAAGCACTATTTGCCTAAGCAGTTACCATTAAAACTCTACATATTGCCAAAGCTGTTCCATAAATTCATGGACGTTTTCGATAGACCACTTTCTTTCGGCATGAAAGAGATAAAGATATTCTGAGACTTCCCCCCATTCTTTACAGGGTTGTTGATTTTGCGACTGTTCATAAATATAAATTATCGATTCCTTGAGTCTGCCAGTCCAAGTGAGTTCATTATTGTAAATATTGTTGGGTACGTTCCACAATAAACCTTCTATTAGGAATGAAGTGATGTTTGAATTAACCGGGGCCTGATCGGCAATCATCCTGTACCTTATCCGTTTTAAAATCCTTACCAGTCTTTTGAACCTTTTACCCGTCGCAAGATTTTTTGCCTTTCCATTCTCAATATGCTGTTTGGCATAGTTATAGTGAACATTACCTGAATCGCTTATAAATTTGGAACCTTCACGGCGCGAATTGTTTTCTGTGAAAAGAATGTACTTAAAGGTTGGCACAATGTCCGCCTGTACACGATAAGAATTTCCAATTACTTCTACGCACTTGTCCCTGTGACGCACATTCCCTGCTCCGAAATGATTTACTAGTGCATTCGCAACATCTGTTTTATATTCCCGAAAAGAATAGGCAGATGATTCAAAACCATAATCACTGTCTGATTTGCCATTTTGGTAACCTGTAAAAAAAGTGCTGTTGAGCCGAATGTTGATATCTATATCACTATTTAGCCGGACATTGGTATCGTTCGCATAAGAACCTTGTCCAAATATCTCGTATGAAAGCTTATTCAATTTTGGATCTGCTGCGATGGCCTCCCGGATCATCCGTTCTGCATTTGCCAGTTTCGCTTCTTCGCTATCACTGGGGGCATCCTCCAGTTGTTTAGAGTCTCTTCAGTAAATTTTGCCATGATGACTGATTTGTCCTTTTTATTAATCCTCAGGTAAATAAAAGCTGTCGTTCATTTCAGGATTGGTAAGCAAATCTTCATGCTTTATCCACATGGAATGCAAGCCGGAAGTACTGTCGAGCTGTTCCAGGTCGTTTTTTAATTGGTTAATATGGCGGCATTCACCCGGAGTGAGATAAAACTCCCGGTTTTGGATATATCTCATCGTATCATAAAATGTCTCCCGGATAAAAGTTCCCGCGCTATTAAGACTTTCCAAAATCGCAATTGCCAAGGTTATTTCAGAATGTTTAATCTGCGGTTTTAATACCGGGATCACATCTACCATTCCGTCGTCTGATACAACCACAACCATCGTCGGTTTTCCAGTTCCGCGATACTCCTGATAGGTGATCGCTGAATTATATCTTGAACCTCGCGAAGGGTTGCCGCGCAAGCCGACAATCCCGTCCATGATCACACCTTTAGCATGACATATCCCGTCCAGGTCTATCAACAATGCCCCATCAATTGCAGTCAATACATTCAATATTTCGGCATTTATTCTGACAGGGTTAATCGGTATGCATTGCTTTTTCAGCCGTTCCGCCTCACTGGCAGCATCGGGCAGGAATACAAGCATACAGCCGCGTAACAAGGTTGTTGCCAACATGGCTACATCATAAAGATTCTCCACCTGGCTTTCTGATATTTTACTGAATATCCGCCTGGCATCGCTCCAGAACTTAGATTTCACTATCAATTCTCCAGGATGGTCTGGTACGCCATACCTCATACGAAGGATGGTATTTTCGTGATGTACGACATCGTAGGAATTTTTTCCACGGAAATGCACTTCGAAAAGATCCTCGGTTTCAGGATCATACACAGGTGATTTTGTTCCGATCCCATAGACATTTTCTCCATCTGTTATCACACTTAAGCGCTCATCACTTAATTGCAGTTCCTTTCGCAACTTGCGGTAGTCTGTTATTGGGAAAGGCTCTTTTATCTCTATCTGCATCTGAATAGCCGGATGATCCTTCCTTGCGATGATCAGGTGACCAAAATTTTCTTTCTTCTCATAGGACGTAATGCAGACGCTGTCACAGGCGGTCTTAAATCTATGGAAGCCAGCTCCTGTCCGGCCAGTAAAGGCAACGGACATAAGTAGCAAATTGGCAGCGGCCCGTAAGAATTCGTCAGTGTCCCTCCGTGGTCCATATTCCCTCCCTGCCAAAGGATGGGTCATGCGAAATGCCTGATCTTCCAAAAAGACATCCGTGGCCGCCTCAATAAAAGAAAGCCATTTTTTTACCCTTTCCTCAGGATCAACCCTGTTTAAGAAAATATGGGCCAAATACACACTTTTATTTAGCTGTAAGATAATATAAACCTTATACCCATCCCTGGAGACACCTTGTGATACAAAATGTATTCTATCACTAAAATGCTGCGATTGATCAAGGACTAGCTGAATGGCCAACCTAAAATTCTTTTTATTTCTGCGGTCAGCCATTTCTTCATTCATTCCCGGCCCGGTATAAAACAGAATACGGTCAGGATCTTCTGCGTCCAATTGATCGGCAAGCTCGTTTACCCTTGAAAGGTCCTCTTGCAGGAAATCATAGTCTTCAGGTTCATAACATATTACAGGGCCTGCTTCACCATCGCCATTAAAACCAAGGAGGAAAGTCCTTGGTTGCAATCTTGTGTCAATTTTATCGAATAAGCTTTCTGCGGTGGTTTCAACGGAGATTCTAAAATATACCTGCCAGCCCCAGATGTAATACATGAGTCTTTGGGGATAACCGGAGTTGGGTTTAGCCATTGTTAAAATAAAATTGTTTAACTATAAACTTTAATACATTCCTGTAAAGTATCGTACCATCCTGTTCCTGGATAAAACCGAATGTGAAACATACAGAACCAGGCAGTCAGTCGGGGTTTAATATAATTCATTCGACTGAACACGCAAAAAAAGGTACATTTTTTACTCGGTCAATCGCCATAAAAATCGAAAAAGGTATTAGGATTTAAGCTAAGTAAGGAATGTCGAATTAAAACAGGGTTCCCTGGCTTCCTCCTGACTCGAGCATCTGCACTTCTTCATAGGTCAGCGGCCTGTCGTCCCCTATCTCCGGTAAAAACGTATAGTCTGCCTTTGCCCGCGGATCAGGCGCTTCCTTAAACTTCTTGTCGACCGTCCATGCGTCCATCTGGCTTGCCGGGAACTGTCTCCTTGCCAGGTCGATTACATCATCTTTACCGAGCTTTCCATATAACCATTCAAAAGCTTCGTCTTCGGTAAGGATCGTGGGCATTCTTCTTTTTTTGTTGTGCACCCAATTCATCAGCTCATTGCCACCGGTTGTCGGAATAGAGAATGTTTCGAACAGCTCACCGGTGCTTTCATCTGTCCACGTGTTATAAATACCGGCCATATAGTATGGTTCATCAATTTTTCCCTTAACCACCACATGATAAGGGAACGCGATGGTCGCCTTTAATTCCTTACCACTTTTGCCAATTTGCCTGTAATGCCGCCATTCCCAAAAACCGGTGGATGGCACAAGGCAACGGCCATTTTCCGCGGCGTCAGCGAACATGGAAACTTTCCCTTTCTCATTAACAAACAGTGTGTCCGCAATAGCGTTAAGTGTAGTAAGGCCCGGATGGTAACCTTTTTCGTCTGTATAGCCCATGCGCCATTTCGTTACCTGCTCCCTGTTGCGCAGGAATGGCCATTTATTCTGGTTAGGGATGAGTCCCCATTCCATTCTTACAATATCAATAGATCCCTCGCTGTTCGACTTAATAACAGGATAAGGCTGGTTGTACAGTGGCCCCTCGTTTAAGCTGCAATTAAGAATGTCCCCGTTTTGCGCAATAAACTTTTCTATCTGTTTTAATCGAATAAGCTCAGCTTTGTCACTGACTTTGACGCCGTTGAAGTAACACATGAAGTGTGATTGTTGGTGTTTTTAAAATATTCGTCTATCAGCGGACCAATGTCTTCCGCCTCCTGCTGCCGCCCTTCCGGCATGGATGTCCAGAACTTCCCACCCCCATGCGCCATGGCTAAAGTAAGACCTAAAGGTGGCATGTCCTCACCGGACACAACATATAATTTGTCCTTTCCCATCAGCACCTCTTTAACTTTAAGCACTTTGCCATTAAAGTTAATATCAAAATGAGAAGTAGCCTCTTTCATCGTAAAAAATTTGGGTAACAATAAAATTTTCAATACTAAAATAATTAGTATTTTATTACTAAACAAATTATTTTTTTGAGGGAAGAGACGATTGAGGCTGCTTATCTTCTGTCATATCGCCGGGGGATTACAGCTACTGCCGGTGAAGGTAAATTAGACATTCAGGCCATTGTCTTAAAGATGTATCCTCCAATCGCTTACCTTTATAACAGGTCAAAAAAAATTGATTGTTAACGAGTATCAACCCCGCCGGTCGCGGCAGGGTTGTTCTATTATATCGAAAGCTGGTCAGCTCGATATTACCCCAAGAAAAATGGTGGTTAGAAAACCACCGTCATAACCCCCAAGGATTAGACTGAGATGTCTATCTCAATACTTACTTCAAAGCAGATGCCATATTATTAAAACAAATAATATTAAATACTGTCACAGCTCCGGAAGAAACATAACCGAATACTACTGAGGCGGTTTGATTCTACAAAATGGAAATTCCTATTAGGAGAACCAGTGAGATAACTGCACCACGAACCTACAGCTTTGTTGCAAATTCATACTTATGCAACTCGAACTCGAAACGCTGGGAAGAACAAGAGATTTCCTGAAGGAAAAAATGACAAACGGTTCCCGCTGGGTTGGTTATCCAGGTATTAACCGTCCGCTAACTGCCGAAAACCTGTTATGCTTTCATTCTGCGTCTGAGGCAAGTAACTGGTGCCAGCTTCCGGAAACAGAACACGGCTCCGGGCAGATGACACAAGAGATCCGCCATTTCAAACCTATCACCGACATCCTTATTTCCATTGAATTAAAATTAACAGGACAGGAACCGCTCAATTATCCACCGGAGGATATACCGGAAATCCTGCAGAAGTACGAGGTATCCCCTATTTTCAGGCACACTTATGACAGTCTGTGTCTGCAGCTTTCAACAGGTGAAATCGCGGTTGCCAATCACACCAGGCTACTGATACCAGCCGAACAAATAGAGCGTTACCACCTTGTCAGTCACCACCACCAGTTGCACCAGAACTTCCAGGTGGGGCATTCTGTACGGCTAATCGAATCGTTCACCCATTTCAGCGAAGGTCACCGGAAGTTTCTCGAGCTTGCCCCGGAACTAACCCATGACCGTGCAGAATCCATCGCTGACCTTATCCTCGTGGGGCAATTCCGCAATAGCGACTTGTTGCTGGATATAGAAGGCAGGCCCGACATCAATACAGGAATAACAATTGCAACCGCCTATGAGTATATGGGCGTTCTTAAGCTTGAAGCCAACGCCAACCTCCATCTGCCGCAAACCATTGATCAGCGGCTCTTTGTTAAACTGGATGCAGGTGTCAAAGGGCTGTTATTTCTGAATGATAACCTGGAACCAGCCAATACCATCACATCTTTTCAATCCGTTCATCACTTCTGGTTCTATGACCAACCGGTTAAGATCAGTTCCTCCAGGCAGGTAAAGCAAAGATATTTCTACCATGACAAGGGGGACAACGGGTTGCATGTCAGCCGGTGATGCAAGGATGAAAGTATTCTTGGTCCATAAACGGACACCCGCTGCATCAAAAGCGTACACCTGTATTATTTCTACAACTTTAACTGGTTGATTTACACTGGTTGCATTCGTGGACTTTTTTTAGCGGCCCGTTGTGTCATCAATCACTTCAAACACTGTTTATGACTAAAAATTTACAACAGGGATAGCCCCCTTTTAAAATGGCAATGAAGCCCCATTCAATTATGTGAAACACTCTATATCCAATACTTCAATGCATTCCTAAACCTGCTTCCCATGAAAGGATCCCGGTTTGCAACCTTGATACTACTGGCTTGCTTCTCTTATCCCCGTTATGCCCAGGAGCCTCCCGCCGGGGCGACTGAAACGATTACACTTCCTGCCAAATTCTTTCGTTTAGAATTACAAAGATGCCTAATTCTCATATTGGTTCAATGACCCGCATTTGCATGTGGGTAATCATTTATACCTTCATAACCTCTCTGTTCAATTTCGGTTTACCAATTGTTTTTGTATAAATATTACAAGAATTGCAGCTCAGACCATGTCAAATTTTTGCAATTGGCTAGGACCATATTTAACAAAATTTGTCCACAGACTTTTTTAAATTGAAAAATATCCTAATAACGAATTTTGCTCAAGACCCGATTTTCTTTAGATTTGTTAGGAACCTAACCCTCTGGTATAATGCCTCCACTTTCGGACCATACTGCACCTGGGCAGGCCCTTGGCTATTTTTTTCAACTGGAGAGAGCCCTTTCCTGGTTGGCGAAAGCCCCATCCGATTCTATTATTGGAATAGAAGCAGAAGATGACGTGGTAGTTAAGCTTTTAAACGGAGAATCAATTTACGAACAAGACAAAAGCTCCATCAGCACGCACCCATTTTTACCGTCAAGAAAGGATTTGTGGAAGACTTTATTGATCTGGGTAGAAGCTATTGAAAACAATGAAATAGATTTAAATAACTCCTTCTTTTTTCTTGTAACCAATAAACCTGGTCAAAAGTCTCTTGCCGCCATACTTTCTTCTGCAAAGAACGAGGCGCAAATTGTTCAAGCCTTGTCAATTCTCAAAGAAAAGGGTGCAAAAACAACAGGAGAAGTGAAAGTCCTTGTTGAAAAGTTATTGTCTTATCCTGACACTATGCTTAAAGACCTGATAAAAAGGATTAGTTTCCAATCAGGAACTAATGTATATGGAGAAGGACTAAGAACTAAACTGGAAAGCGATTTACAGTTAGATATGGAAACAAAAGAACAAAACACTTCCATAATTCGCGAACTATTCGGTTGGGTGTTTGACCAAACTGTCAAAGCTTGGCGAGACAAAAAACCGGCATTTATTGACAGGAATTCGTTTCACAGGGAAAAAATTAATATTATAACCAACTACCGTCAAACGGTTATAAATGAAATGATGATTACATTGGGTGAGATTCCATCCAATGAACAACGCGCTCAATGGAAAAATAGATATGTACAACAATTGAAGTTGATCAATTGTGAACAAGACGATATTTACACAGCTATTCATCACTACATCAACTCCGTTGCCCAGAGAACAACTTTGGCAAGAAGAGGTTACCTTACAATCAAACAACTCGAAGAATTAGATAGAAACCTTGAAGAACATTGGCGCAACATTTTCCGTTCACGACTGAAAAGCCATCAGTCTTTACCTCCTGAAGACATCGGCCAGATTATTTATTTCGATACGACCAATTATGATACTATGGTAGGACGGTATGTACTAAAAAGCCATTTTATTACCAAAGGAAGCTTCCATTCCCTTGCCGATAAAATGAAAGTAGGTTGGCATCCGGATTTCCAAACACGCTTTAGCGAAAATAGTCATAAGGCAAAGACCCCAAAAAAGGAAGAAAAAAATGCATGAATTCCAGATCATTCAAAATCCCGCATTAGGGGCAATGGCAATTCATGCTTTTGCAAAAGCATATGCGAAGCAGTCAAGTGATGGAGACGGTCCTTTGTTGCCTTTGATAATGCCGATATTACCCATTGTTTTCAACGAGAGGGCAACCTCAGTCTTATGGCAAGTCAAACGAACTACAAATTCCCGTTTTCTGACTACACTTGCCGATTACAGGGACTTGCCAGCGGGGTTACAGGAACGGATGGTTGATATGGCAGACCAAACACTGAAGTCGTTGAATCTTGCATTTGCTTTAAACCTTGTTAACTATGACCAGGACAACAGCAAGTTAATTCCAACCAAGTATCTTAAAAAGATTCCAAAAATCCATTACCGGGATAACCAAATGATTATTCATGGAGCAAAGATGCTGGGTACTTGGTTTGCTAACTATTCTATTGAAGAACTCTGTATTTCACTTAATATTTACTTCTAATGGATTTTAAGATAAAACGCATTATACTTTGGCCCAAAAATGACAAATTTTACAGGAAAGAAATAGAATTTGAGCTTGAATTAGTGAATGTGATAGTTGGCGACAGTCAAACAGGGAAATCTGCTATTATTCCTATTATTGATTACTGCCTTGGTAGCTCAAAGTGTACTATTCCGGTTGGACCTATCCGAAAAACGACTGATTGGTTTGGTATAGTCGTTGTCTCAGGTGAATTAGAATTGCTATTGGCAAGGCAGGAGCCGGGTGTTCTCAAGGCAACAAACCAGATGTACTACGAGGAAGGGAAAAAGGTGCAAATCCCTGAAAGAATTCTTGAATCTAATCGTTCTTCATCACAGGTTGTAAACCGATTGAACCAGTTATGCAGGTTACCATCATTGGGGTTTGCATCAAACCTTGAGGAAGCCAAAGCTTACGAGGCAGCGCCAAGCTTCAAGGATTTTACGGCATTTTGTTTCCAGCCCCAGCATATTATCGCTAATCCATTCACGCTGTTTTATGAGGCCGACACAATCGAACATAAACTTAAGCTTAGGACAATTTTTCCATTGGCGCTTGGGTTAATACAAGCAAATACTTTAGAATTACAACGGAGGCTCAGCGGCTTAATGGAATTATTAAAAGAGAAAAAAGGTGTCTTGTCAGACAAGAATAAAATCAGAGACGCCTGGGATGCGGAAATTAGGGGCAATTATATTAGAGCACTTGAACTTGGGATATTAAAAGATAGCCCCTTCCCCGATGAATCATGGAAACTTGAAGACTATGTCATATACCTCCAACAAGTGCCTGAACTGACAAAACAAATCAAATTTCCTGGGTTATCTGATGGCATCACCAGCCGTGTACTGAACTATATAACAAAGATTCAAAAGAATGAAAACGATATTCTTAATGTTTTAGAAGAAAAAACTTACCGGTTAAGTTTACTAAAGTCATTTAAGGAAGGATCAACCCAATATGAGCTGGCAATAAAAAATCAACAATCAAGGCTTGAGCCAGTTACTAACGGCTGGTTATATGCGAAACTGAAAGAGAACAACAATTGCCCCGTTTGCGGGTCCCGGGAAACAACTTCGAATGATAGCCTTCAACAATTAGTTGAAGTAGCGAATTCAATTAAAGAAAAAATACTACAAATCAACGATTCAAAAGACATCCTGGACAAGGAAGTGTCTGAAATAGAAAAGGAAATTCAAGAGCTTGAAAAACAATTGAATAGTACGCGGACGCAACTGGAAGCATTGGGCCGGCAAAATGAACAAATTGAGCGTCAACGGAGATCTTTAGAAGAACTTTATCGATATGTCGGACGAATTGAACAAAATTTAAAGAATCTTGAGGAGACGCGGATTGAAAGTAACCTTTCACAAACTATTGCAGATATAGAAAATCAAATAGCACATTTACAATCTGAATTGGCAAAGACCACCAATTTGAAAATGAGGGATAATGTAATGAAGAGAATTGGTCTGGTCATAAACCACTACAAAAAAATACTCCGTGTTGAAGATGCAGAGAACCCAACAGAAATCGACGAAAAACAACTTACACTCAAAATAACTTCCGGCGATAACAGGGATGATTATTTGTGGGAAATAGGAAGCGGATCTAACTGGATGGGCTATCACATCTCAGCGCTTCTTGCATTGCATGAGCACTTTTTATCGCTTAAAGAGAAAAACCACATACCTTCTTTTATAATATTTGATCAGCCAAGCCAAGCTTATTTCCCCGACCCGACGAAGCTTCATACGAAGGAGCCAATCAAGGAATCGGACGATTTAGACAGGGTCAAGGGGATATTTAAAGCTTTTTCTACATTTCTCAAACGCTCCCAAAAAAAATGCCAGATCATCGTACTGGAACATGCCGGGAAAGCCTATTGGGAAGATATTGAATTGATAAAGCAAGTTGGTGGTAGACGATGGATAAAGGGGGATGCACTTATCCCACAAGAATGGTTATCTTAAGTAATATTTTATGCTGGAAGTTATTAATCGTTTCGCCAAATTAAATTTAGAACTGAAGGATTTTGTCGCAATTATCCGTGGACTGAATGAAATAGGTTATCAGTCCGTCATATGGCAATCAAAAATAAATATGCTGGCAACAGCTGGTATTACTAAATTGGATAACGACATACTGGAATGGATTGGTTATTACAACCTTCGCGAGAGCAATTCTTTTATTTATCGAGGAGATTTGTTTGTAGATAACAAAGATGTTATTTATCTAATTAATCAGTCAAATAATTTCTTAAATACTGAACGAAAAATCGAAATAGGAATCATCACAGAGGATCCGCAGTCTGCTAACGCCAAGCTAGGAAAATTTGCCAAGGCATTCATAAAAGTATTAACAACTAAGATAGACGGTCGTCGTACAAGGCATATGGATTTAAAGTGGTATATTTTTAACAGTAATGACCAATTAGATGCACAAGTTTCTTTTTATAAAAGTTTCACATACCCAATTCTTAGCGATATAGAATCCGAGGCCTCGCTGTGCTTAATTGATCAGGATAAACGACAGGTGATGCGTAGGCTTTCCGAGGCGGGGTCTATGAAGCAGCTTGACATAGAAAATAAAAACGCCAAAGGGCACCTTGATACAATTCAGGGGCTTATTACGCAAAATCTTGTAATTACCAAGTATATCGTTACATGCCGTAAAAAATCGTTACCTATAGGGGTTATCGAGTCACCAAATGAGTTAATCAATCAAAGCAATCACGGATTGAGCTGTCCTCATTGCGGACAATCCTTTGGGAAAGAATTATTAAATAAGAGCTACGCGCTAAGTGAACTGGGAAAAAAGATGCTTCAGTCCAGTCATTGGATGACTCTTCTTGTTACTAAGATATTAATTGAACAAGGCATACCAGAGAAATGTATCATATGGAATTTAACTGATGCAGCTGAAGAAGTGGATTGTGCCGTTCAGTTCAAAGATAAAGTATGGATATTTGAACTTAAGGACAGGGACTTTGAAGCAGGAGACGCACATCCATTACTTTACAGGGCGATCAAATTTAAAGCGAATAAGACAGTCATTATTACTACCGGACGTGTCAGCAAGGATGCCCGCAAAATTTTCGAAGATCTATCTTTGCAAAAAAGTTCGGGATTTAGAAACGGACATCCTCTTTACATTGAAGGTCTGTCGACACTTAAAACAGCCATTTCCACACTGATCAAAAATGAAACATTGCTTCATGTGCTTAATAAATCAAAGGAAATTAGTCACGCATCTATGACAGACTTTTCAATTATTTTTTCCAAACTTTTTGGCAAATATATCATCGAACACAAGGGAAAATTTACTAATGATACAATTAGCAGGCATTTCTAATGCGAACAAAACCACATCATTTCCAGGATTTGAGGGTATTCAGTAATAATTTGACATTAACCCGTACCATTTAAATATTCTTCCATTTAGAAGGGAATTCAAAAGCTCTTTTAAAGACATTTTTAATATTCTAAACCCTAGACAGATCATTTCTTACTCTCTTGAATAAAATATAGTTGTGTAATGCAAGCAAGGTCAAGAAATAAATTACTAGCTGCGGGATTTGATACCGAATTAATTGCAAAAGTAGATGACAAGCATCTTACGTTCTCAGGCTTACAGAACCAAAACATGCAAGCCTTGCTACATGCAGGTTTTACAACAGCCGAAGCTGAACTAATCATCAAAAAAACAAAAAGAGCGGCAATTGATGAAAGCGTCATCGAAAAGCTACTGGAAGATAGCGGCCAGGTGTGCGCTTTTTGCGCTAATGGCAATAACAGTCAGCCTTATCAAATTCACCATATTGAAGAATATCACGTCACCCAGAATAATGAGGAAAGCAATCTTTTGCTTGTTTGCCCAACCCACCATGTCCGCATCCACCAGGAGGGTATCACCCAGGAAATCCAGCTTTCTGCGAAGCGTAAATGGCTTCAGACCTGGCGAATTGCAAGGAGCTACCATGCAAAAGGATTATCATTCCCTTTCAAAGGCTTTGAAGCACTGGATTACCGGTTTGCTTCGCCCGTTACAGACATTTTTTCGTTCTCATCGCCTGCCCCTGGCCTTTGCCGAGACTTACTATCGGATGCAACCCGGCAGGAAGCGAGTGCTATTCTTGAGAAACATCATAAAGTACTTCTCGCAGGCGCGTCAGGTAACGGAAAAAGTACCCTTGCCAAAGGAATTGCTGGCTCGGATGAAAGCTTCCAGGTTTTCAATTACGTGTTTCCTAAAGACGGTTCCAACTCTTTGCAGGAAATGCTTCAGTTTCTCCAACTAAATGTAAAGCCAGTTATTTTGATAGTTGATGATGTGAACAGATACCTATCCATGGCACAGGTAGAAATCTTATTGAAAGCCGCTAGCCCACGCGCGAGAGTGATCCTTATTAAAACCGGTCTGGACAAGGAAGACATCGCCATTGAAGCGCATTTTGTCGATGTGCTGCTGGACGTTAACTGGAAAATGCTTCAGGCAGGCGTTGTTGATACCATTAGGCGCCATGAAAATGAAATCGTCACTTATCTGACCAGGCACACGGATACATTCTTAGATGTTGGCCTGGGGCAATTGGATCAGCACCTTTTGTCTATGGTCAGTCAGTTTAAGGATGCGGTTCAAAGTGTATGGGAGTTTGTATACATCCTTTCAAACGGTCAGGAGCGGTGCCACGATTTGTTCCGGCGGCTACGGGCTGATGAAGACCTTCATCTGGTGGTTTTGTTTATTGGCGTCAGGCAGATAGCTGATGCGGAGAAAGGTGTTACCGTGGAAGAAATAGAGCAGCAATTTATGAGGCATCCGGTTTTGAATAAGCAGCCACCACCGACAAAAAAATGGCTGGAAGAAAAGATGGATCTATTGATCAACAAACACCGGGTCATCAAAGTGAGCCGGGGCCGCTTTAATACGGTGCACCGGCAGTTCGCCGCGCATTTTATAGACCATCTGTTATTCGTCGAAGAAAAGGACACAGAACCCTACCTGCTTCATTATTTGAGAGATCCAACCAAGCTGGAAGAAATTCTCAGACTATGGTCATGGCTGGAAGATAAAGCTGCTGGTCGTGCTTACCTGCAAAAGTGGCGAAACACCCTTGTGATCTCAGATTGGCAACAAATGATAAACCAGGCAGCTATTGTAAACCTTTTCATCCTTAGTCAACTGGCTTATAAACTTTCTCTGCTTGCGCCTCTTGAGTCACCGATTATAAAAGCATGCTTTCCCTTGGTAAAGGAAAAAATTATACATCTGATCATCGTAAGCCCTGAGTATACCATTTATGACTGTCGCTATTTATTCGCTGCACTGCAAAGAAACTGCAAGGGTTTGGTAAGGGAAATACTGGATGGCGTCGGTATAGACAGGATGTCTCACATTATGGAAGGAATCAAAGCAGATGAATTTGGGGAATTGAGGTGGTATTTGAGTGCAGTCAAAGCCGATTATCCCGAGTGGATCGAACAAATAAGAACAGTTTTTACGGTTGATTTTTTTGAACGGAAGGCCGATCTCGTTACAAAAGGAGAGATTAACAATTTAGCCACGATCATTTTATTTGAGCGGGAATTCCTTCCTCAATTCAATTTGAGCCGCCAACAACAATACGTGAAAAAAATGGCAGCGCTTTTAAAAGACTGCCCTCTGGATAAAATAAAAGCAGATTCATTTGACTTTTCTCGCGTATTTTCCCAATCCCAATATATAGAAAGTCATGTAGCTATCTTATGTTCCAGCCTGAATGTATCCGTACTTGCTAAGGAAATGGAAAGTGCTACACCCAGGCATTGGGCCAATTTGCTCTCTATTTCTGAATTCGCGATACACAGTAGTAGTCATTCGGTGATAGAGCAGTTGTTGGATGCGATAGATTTTCGAGTCCTTCTACAAAACATGGAGCGTTACGGCCCTTCGAATACATATGAATTAAGAGTGTGTATTTTCCAACTCTGTCATGCAAGACCCGCAAGACAAAAAGAATTTGCCAACAAGTTATATTCGCTCATGGTCTCCCTTGTACCGCTGATTAAATCAGGTCAAAGTAATGAAGTGCTAAATGCTTATACAAGGTTAAGCTATGCCTGTGCCGAAAAGCTGGCTGCACACTACCAGGTTAGCGCGCTACCATATATTGGCGACAAAGAAGACCGCGACGACGAGGAAACGCCAGAAAGGATTGCCCAATACAGAGCATACTTTAAGAGCGTTGAAGAAGCCGGGGATGATATTGACCTCAACAACCTTCCGTGAAACTCTAACAAAAAAGGCAATCAATCAGGACATTTTTTAACCGCCTCCCCGTAGGTGAACAATAATTTTAATTTTGCGCGGTCTTTTTGATCTGTGGTGTCCGTTACCTGGTGGATAATCGAGTCGAGGCTCTTATCCAACCGGTCCACTGCGGTATTGCTCACAACCCAGTTCAAGGGAAATTTTGAGGTGGTGGCCTGGAGGTAAAGGTCGATGAACTCACTGCCCAGTGTATCCACGTACCTGCGAAGGTAATGGGCGGTGCATAATAGTAAGGTGTTGGTGAAATTTAACTACTGACTATTCCAGACAAAAGACGAAATTCAGATTCTTCTCGCAGTAATGAATACGTTCATACTGCTGAATTCTCGGAAGGAAATTTTTTTTACATAGGCGATGGCGATTACGTACCATTTCGTTTGATTTCTCCGAGCTTATAATTCGTCCTCAAACAGCGTTGGACAGTAGAGCCTAATTTGAAGTTCTGTCAAATTTTCAGCGTGAACGATCATATCTTCTACCACCTCCTTTTTTAAACAGGTCAAATTGGTGCCTATGTTCCTGATTATCTTCAGACGCTCACCGGGTAATGACCTCGCTAAAATTTCATTGAATCTACATTTGTGCTCCAAATACGCCTTGATATCATTTTCATAAACTTCGGGGCTGTTAATCCATAACTGTGGCAACTTATGCGCAATCAATACTTGATCGGATATGTTCCTATCCTTCAGATTATTGTAGAAACCAGGAATGCAGTCATTGAGATCCCAACCGAGAGACTGATAAGCGACTTCTCTCCCGTAATGATTTTCATAAATATTTTGGATCATCTGGAAGTGTTTAATACGTACCATGAATACATTAACTGTTCTCAATAGTAAGGTAAATGTATTATGATAAGCTTCACGAAAAGGCAGCCTATTTCCTGCATCGCTGACTATTATAATATCACATGCGTAAGAGCTGTTTTTCTGGGTCAATTTATGTATTCCCTGATTATCATAAACTCCCCCATCTACTAATGCCGGCTCTACCGTGTCAAACATGCTCTGATCTTTAAAATATAGCTTATCGATAAAAACAGGACTGAAAGCGAACGGCACACATGAGGAAGCGGTAACAGCTCTCGCAATTGGAAAATCTCTATTATCAAAAAGGACCGGCTGCTTATACCGGGCATAAGCTGAGTCTTCCATTTTCCTTTTGGAAAAGGTAAAAGGTCGCATTGTCTGCAGGTTTGTTGCACCAATCGCCAACTCAGGAACTGTACGCATTTGTGATAGCGCAGCTCCCTTAAAAAATAAGTCATCATATGCTTTCTCAATGATCGCACTTATAGGCAGCAACTGAAACTGAAATTTGAGTATCAAGAAAATCAATACAAACAGAGGTATGAATGAAAAAAAAGCCCATGCAGTAAATGGAAGTATTATCGATACCAAAAGCAACAGAAATGCTGGAATAGCCGCAAGTAGGAAACGTCGCGACCTTAAAGTATATTTGATAACATTACCGGTACTTAATGCAAAGATCATTTGCTCCTCAAATTCTTTAAAGCTACCTTGATGCAGGCAATACTTAGCCCCTGTGATCGAACCGCCGGAAATTGTAGATAGCACGTCGAGCCGGTCAAGCAGCTGGAGCTCATTAAGCTTCTTTAATGCTCCAATGTGAAATGCTGCTGCGCGGTATCCTCCACCGGATAAAGCAAGGCCAAATCTCTTATTTTTAACCATAGGTTATTCTCAATTATTCATAAACATAAACCAGCAGCTCATCCGGTGTCACTATCAGAGCGCAGGTTGGTATAGGAATAGTGCTATTCATTACGATAAGTTCTGAAATAGTCTCTTTATCCCTTGTACTTAATTTTTTCAGGTTCATGGGATGCGTATGCCATTCGCCAATATAACCAATCACATCACCAGTTACTCTTTTAATATCTTCAATTTCCGCAGGCAAGCTCTTGGCACCGCGAATAAATCCGTTACACGTTCCTTTGCTACCTTGAGGCTCAGATATAATATCAAAAACATGGATCGTTCGGGTTTTATAATTGGCTATTCCTATCAATACGCCACCTGTTTCATTAGGTGCATGCCTTTCGCAATTCCTCAGAAGCATTTCTTTGATCCCCCCTGCCAGCCGGACCTCCCATCCGCTTCCACATTGACATAACAATACTTCAAAGGCTTTCACTTCAACATATTCTGTACTTACATTTGGAAGGCCTTTACTTTCATCCAGACTTGAAAGACCCAAAATTCCGGTCAAACCGGAGCCGTTTTCTGTAGTCTCTTTCGATAACATTCTTGAAAACAGGCCTGCGTGAAAACTGACGATATCGTCAGACATCACAGTCGTTGTTGAACTACAGCCTAAGCCCACGTTTAATGACGTAGTCTGCCTTCGTGCATCGTTCATTCTCCAATTCCGGATCCGCTGATTTTTGGTAGCATAAAAACAGGCGAGGTTTACCAAATCGTCCATCCTGGGGTTACGATTAAACCCTTCAGCATAAAATAAACCCAGGGCACCTTCGTCAGCGATCTCAGCTTTATAATATCTTATGTTTTGTGGTAGCTCCTTTGAAATCAGGAAGTTCATTACCTGCACACTCGCTGTTGTATCTATTATGCGGTCATACTGCCGAAACTCATCTTCCAAATAAATTGCATTGGAATCAATGGCTACAATTTTATCGGTGTTATCAGCAGAATAAAATTTCTTAAGCACAGCAGCAATAGCGTGTGCTTTGTTCTCTCCAACATGTTCAGAAAACAACTCATGGCGCGTAAGATTATGGAGCAGCATTTTGTCGTCATCACAGATTCCCATATTGATATTCCCGCCTCTTCCATCGTGAAGTATCAGCTTCGATCCCAATGACCCCGCACCAATATAAAGCGAAGCAGGAACATGGTTTCTACCGGAAAGATAATTCGACATGTCTTTGCTGAATGGCTCAATATGTCCCTGGATCATCACCTCCGTGCTATCATTCGCAGCAGAAACTCCTCCAGACGGTAATGAGATCAAGAAATTCACAAACTCATAATTACTATTATAGCCAATCACCTTACGAGGACGCTTAACCGCAAAAATAATTGGTTGCCCCCCTCGAAGGACTGCTCCGATTTTTTCCAGTTTTAGTAACGCATTATGCAAATCGATTCCACGCAGTTTGAAAAAAGTCTTGAGCTGGCCATAATTTTCCGGTCTGGAAGTAAGGTAAAGGTCATCTATTACATCATCAGCCTCCCAAAAGACAAACGTGAACACAGGATTTGCATGATGCTCCTCACCTTGCCTCTCCGGAAGCGCCTTTATAGCCCTACGGACTCTTTCAAATGCAATAAACGGAACATGTACATTTGTTTGGTAAGCTGAGATCCCTTCCCCTTTAAGAAGCTGCGCCCCACCAAATAAGGCTACAGGTAATTCGGGAACAAATCTCTGATCGTTAGACACGATATCATTGAGCAAATCATACCGGTAAATATGCTTTACAAAAACATTTCCTTCCAACCTTGTCGGATCAAATTCATTACCATCTTCATGCAGTTGACCTGTAGCTGCTTTATAAAGCCATTGGCCACCAACTTCTAAAAAGTCCCTCATCTTAATTGTCGCAAACCATTCATCAGGACTATTACGTACAAGACAAAGTCGAGCCGGCTCGTCAGAAGTAGTGAAATACAAATGTGAAAGCCGTGCACGTGGGAAATCCTTTCTGTCACTCAAAATAGCAGGTGACTTATGGGGGTATTTATTCAAAGAAAGACTTATAAGCATGGGTTCCTCCTGCTGAATGTCAATACCATTCACTGCACCCCGACTTGGCAACGAAACTTTGTACGTGACTGGTACAACGACACGCCATTTATCTAGAATCAATACCTTGGGATTTATTATCCCAAAGTATTGACTGATTTCTTCTATAGCAGATTTAACCTCAAATGATAACTCACCATTATACGGCTCCAAAGAACTACTGTGCAACATATTATCCTTGAGTTATAATTGTTCCGGCCGCACCAGCGCCACCAGCAGACCCTGATGCCGAACCTGTAGATTTTCTCGGAGCTTTGGCAGGGCCACTTGCTGTAATATCAAACACTATTGGCTCCGGTGCAGATTCCTTCGGTTCAACAGCTGTATTCAAGAATTTGTCTGAGCCAGACAGCTTTTTAATATATTCTTTTTTTGCATCAGCATATGGTGGATTATCATCATTATTTATAATTTTCTTACTGGAAGCTATTACCCATGCACCTGAACGAGCATAGTCCAGCGCCTCCAATGAAGTCGGTTTCACATCATCCGCTGATGTATCATTAAAGAAAGTCCAAGAGCAATGGTGGGGCGCTAGAAACAGGTCCCAACTCAATGCCTGTTGCTTAAAATCATTCTTAAATCGCTTTGTACGTTCAAGAATCTCTGCCCATGTGGTATGGTCCGAATCGCCACCAAACATCGCCAGGCAGCAAAAGTCAGAACTCCAGCTATAGGCTTTAAATCTAGCCTGAAAGACAATACTGGCAGAATTTTTATCTTTATCTGGAGAATCCAGATGGATTTTGAAAGGAGCGTGAATAAAGATCGAAAACGTCTGCTGGTCTTTGTCATTAAACCTGGTTACCACGTCACCAGGCACTGCACGCAGATGGTTTAAGTCCTTATAGTCTTTATTACTGTCGTATCCGATTATTTTAATCCGGTTACCCGGTTTATCTTTATCCGGATGATTATTCCTGTGAAGATCAAGGCGCCTTTCCGCCTCACACTGATGGGCGTCTTCGTCATCATTGGTATATTGCTCAGCAATCATGGGAGAGAACCACATTGTATCCATAATGATCAGACCGTTATCGCGATCCCTTTGTCCATAGTTGGTGGGATCGCCCTGGTAAAAATTGTCTTTGAAACCGTGACAATGATCTTGGTCCCCGTGGGTAAGAATAAACACATCTACAGTGTAGTTTTCACCCCTCTTCTGAAGAGAGTTCAACAGTTCCTTTTTGACATCGCAAATTTTCGGATCGGTGCTTTCATCTGACTTGGCGGTAAGTTTACAGTCAATCAAGATTCTTGTGCCGTCTTCCAGCGTGATCAGTGACATGTCACCATTACCCACCGGAAAGTACTTAATCGTGGGATTAGACATGATTCACCTCCTTTTTTTTGTTCGTCCGTACTTTCACCTTGTACAACTCTGATACTTTCGGCGTGGGCACTATCTCTGTTGTTCCCGGCCAGCTCGTATAGCTTGTGTTAAACAATTTTTTCATTTTTAAATTGTTTTGAGTTAAAAATCACCAACCTAACTTCGGTTAGGCCGGCATTATTTTTTGACTCAGCTTTTCGGCTATACGGAACTTATTTTGGAACAGTGTAAAAAAAGTTGTATTATTTTAAACTTTTAATACTTTTGTATCGTTAATAAAGTCAAATACCCGTCATAGTAGTATGCTGCAGTTAACTGCACGCTGAATCGTGACATACTATAAAGCCTTGAAGGGGTAGGATCCTTCGGGCTTTTTCCGTTTTTATAAAGAACTTACGATAATCAATCACCTCTTCTTTTAGCTTGCCTGACGAATAGAGTCAAAATATGCCAGCAAATCCGGAACAGTAAAAATTGGCTCCCTTTCAGTTCTGGAAATATCATCCTTTAGGTTTGCTGAAGATGCCCTGCCGATGGCCACCGGCAGCAATTCCTTCAATTCCCCATACGCATTTATCTGGTCTTTCTTATACTGCGGCCATATCCTTGTCAGATGGTCGATCGCCTCTTGCCTTGACGCAAACGAAGCGGCATACTCCTCGAAATGAAGAATGAACCATTGTTCTAAACACACGGGGCAATAAGCGGCTCTCAGTCCGTTTAAGCCTAAGTAATTCAACATACCTGGGACCTCTGGCCTTGGATTTCCGTAAAACAACCATATATTATTGAAAGTATTTCTCTCTCGTTGTGATTGCTTTTTTTTGCGCACCGCTTCCTTTGCAAGATGCAAGGGATTTAAGGTTCTATGATTTGTCACTTCCACAGTGACTGAACCTCTCAGATAACGAGGAAGTTCCATCTGCAAAGATTTTGCATACAAGTATTCGGTCGTCCCTGAACATAAAACAAGGTCTCTGTTAGTTCTCACTCCCAACTCCATTTTGCATTGCAATGATAAAATTTCGGTCGTCAATCTGCGGAGTTGAGCCAATTCGGCCACTTGCATACCACTTATCTATTGGCGTGCCAAGGCGTAAACCGGGAATATCCGAACAACGTCGTATCTCCGTACCTCCGAATTCATCTTTATTTGTAAACCACACCTGGTCTCTCCGGAAATGGTCATTCGAGAGCTGGCTTATATCGTGGGTTGCAAAAACCAACTGAGCATTGTTCTGGTTTACATCTGGATTGTGAAAAAGCCGGATAAAGTATTTTGTAATCTCCGGATGTAAATTCTTCTCGAACTCATCCACAACAAGAACTCTACCTTTATCCAAGGCATCGAGCAAAATCCCCCCGATCGCAAATAAGCTCTGCGTTCCGGTCGATTCACGCGTAATTTCAAAAGCCCGGACATCAACCTGAACACCGTTTTCATATACTGGGTGCTGAGTTCTGATCTCATATTTATAGTCTTCTTTAATTTTGTTCTTTACCTCTTCTGGCAAGTTCCCTAATGCATCGTCCTGCCAAACTCGCTCCTTTGCAGTGACAGAAGTTATACCTGTATCCAGCGAACAGATTAACGCATTGAAACGCTTGGCAAAATTGGAAGAAGTATTATCTGCAAGTCTTTTTGCATATAACATCGCCATGCTGCTTTCCATAAAATCTTGCATTAGTGGAAACGCAGAAAGCCCATCACGAAAAAACAAGTACGCTGATTTTAAGACATCGACATTGTTGTCCGAAGCTTTTGACAGGAACAATTGGTTTGGTAGAAGAAGTTTTTCGATCGTCTTCTTTACACCCTTATAGTAATCCCCGAATTTCATCTCTTTTTCGGCGGTACGCGAAAAAAGCAGAGATTTAGTTTTTGTCGGGTAACAAAAAAGTTCTTCTTTCTCGATCCTTTTTGATGTAAATGATATGTAATAATCATACTGCATACTGTCATGAGAAAAGCTTATATCCATCTCTACAGGACTGTCTACACATGTGCTATCAAGAAGATAAGGTTCATATGTTTCAATATTCTCATCCAGCTTATAGGTAGATGACCGGATCACTAAATATTCCAAAGCCTGGATCGCTTTTAGAAAGCTACTTTTCCCGGAAGCGTTGGGTCCATATATAACGGCAGACTTCAAGACTGACTGTTTCTTGGTCGACTTTACATAATTACCCTCAAAACCAGAAAGACCTGTTTTGAGCATTGATATTTCCTTTCGATCCTTTATTGACCTAAAATTTTTAACTGCAAATGATATCAACATGGGATTCACTTTCTAATTTAGAGCAAAGGTAGTCTATTTTCCGATATTTCAAATATTTTTACCAATTTTATGCATTTTTAATAATATTTCCGGATATAACACCCTACAATTTTCGTTTATTTGCATAAAATAGGCGAAATGGAGGCGATTCAATTTTGGATCATCTGTTTATTACTAAAGCAATTAGACCTGGAGACGAACGTTTTCAAATAGACACATAAAAGATTGCAGAAAACCATCTTTGTTCCAGGCAGTTAAATGCTTGCTTCCTGTGATAATATATTGTGATGAAATACCGTTCCATTTTCTGAACCGGTCTATGAAATACCCACCTGTGGAAACAGGCGGGGCCTTGTCAGAAAACTGCTTCACTTGAGAGCAGGTGTACCATTTGAATTATCTTTTCATAAAAACTGAAATCAGTACCCAAAAATCTCTTCCAGGGTGAGCTGCTTTACTTCACCATACTTTTTCAGATCCTCAGCGGAAACCTTTTGGCCGGATGCCAGGATACACAGGGTGTACGCCTTATCCTTCATCGCCTCCTGGTGGAGGCGTTGAATATCGCTGAAACGAATCCCGTCTATCTTGTTATAGACCCTTTTGCGATAGTCGTCCCGGTAACCAAGCCGGCGGGCGGCGAGATAGCTGGAGACGATCCCGTCACCGGTGATACGCTCCGTTTCGATATCCTGCTTTATACTCTGTTTGGCTGTTTCAAAAGCTTTTTCCGACACCGGCAGGTCCTTAAGCAGCTCCTGCATGCCACTGATGGCCTCCTTCATTTTATCCGCCTGGCTACCCACATAGGCCATTGCCGTATAGGGGTCCTCTTTTTTGCCGGGCTGTGCGTAAAAGGCGTAAGTGGAATAGGCCAGTCCCTTTGACTCCCGGATCTGCTGGAAAACAACCGATCCCATACCGCCGCCAAAATAGTTGTTGAACACGTCGAGTGTCGTGGCAAGGGACGTGTCGAATTTGCTGCCATTGTGCACCCACTGCACCTCTGCCTGCAGCATATCATAATGCGTGAAGAGCACCGTCATAGCGGGCTGGGCGACCCTTTCAAATTTAACGGGCGCAGGAACAGGCTGGAAACGCTCCGGTGCCGGGTGCCACTGCCGGATGGCCGCTTTGATCTCGTCCATCATAGCCGGACCGTAATAGATAACGGTGTGTTGGAATGATAAGAGGCTATGCAGCAGTTCCGTGAGTTGGCGGGATGTCAAGTTGCCCAATTCATCGGGAGTCAATTGGTAGTTATAGGGATTATGTGCCCCGTACATGGCGTACTGCGTCAAGCCCCGTAAGATATTGGTCTTATTCAGCCTGCTGTCTGCCCTGGCCTTGTCAAGCCTGGCCTTATAGGCGGTAAGTGCTGCTTCATCGGGCTGACAGTTGTGCAGCAAATGGTCAAGGAGTTGCACGGCTTTGTCAAAATTTTCCTGCAGCCCGGTGATAGTGACGGTGGTTACTTCGTTGCCGGGTGTTACGGTGAAATTACAGGCGATATCATAAAAGGCCCTGCTGATTTGTTCAGCGTTGTATCGTTCAGTGCCCAGAAATTGTAAATAGGCAGCAGCTAAAGGTAAGAGCCTGTTGTTCCAGGAGCCCATTTCAAAACGATAGTAGAGCCTGAACAGGCTGTTGTCTTTATTTTTTACGTATAACAGGTCCGATTTGCCAGACTTCGCGTGCTGTATGTCCCTGGCATAGTCGAGCCATTGCGGCTTTATAGGGGTGAAAGATATGGCCTGCAACGCTGTGGCAAAGGCCGATTGGCTGTTACTGTTGGTCTCCACCGGGGTAATGGGCGGCTTCACCACTTTGGGCGCGCTTCCGGTGGCCCCCGTTTTCTTGAAGACCACCACGTAATTATCCGACAGGTATTCTCTGGCAAACGCAACCAGTTCCTCCTTTGTCACTTTGCCCATGTCGTCGGTAAATGTCACATCCCTGTCCCAGTTGTTGCCCCGGTGTTTGATAAACCCATCCATGAGGCTCACGGCCCGGTTATTGTTGTTGTCGAGGCCCTGCAGGTCGGCCAGCTTAAAATTGGCCACGATGGCTTTGAGGAGGGATGCGTCGAATTGGCCGGCCTTCACCTGTTCCAGCTCGCCCAGCAGCAGATCCTTTACCTCTGCCAAGGACTGCCCCGGTTTGGCGCGTCCGGTGAGCTGGAAGATGCTATAGTCCTTCAGGTAGTTCACGCCTGCCGAGGAACCGAGCAGTCTTTGCTGTTTGTTCAGGTGCAGGTCAAGCAGCCCCGCTTTACCATTGGAAAGGACTTCTGACAGCACCATCAGCAGTACGGCATCCCTGGTTTGCAGCGCTCCCGGCATCCGGTAGGCGATGGTCAGGTTCTCCGCGTCCGGACCGGTGATTTCGCGCAAGACCGGACCCTTAAGCGGTGCCTCGACGGGCCCTTTGTACGCTTCAAAGGAACGGGGTTGCATACAGGAAAAAGCCGCATCGATTTTTCTTATTGTTGTATCGGGGTCCAGGTCACCGACCATGACGATGGCCATGTTTCCCGGTACATAGTACCTGTCGCAGAAATCCCGGATGGCGGTGAGGCTGGGATTTTTCAGGTGCTCGACTGTCCCGATGGTCGTCTGCGTCCCGTAATGGTGTGTCGGGAACAGCGCCGCCAGCATCTCTTCATACACCCTGCGGCCGTCATTGT